>Ga0116227_10001054_pt1 | contig 59419 bp, 46 predicted proteins | sample S1TSphgellanicum_FD_89693 | JGI IMG/M metagenome (GOLD analysis project Ga0116227, IMG submission 89693) | Host-associated microbial communities from peat moss isolated from Minnesota, USA - S1T2_Fb - Sphagnum magellanicum MG | ecosystem: Host-associated > Plants > Peat moss > Unclassified... | reverse complement strand
TAGATGAATCTCCAAGTCATTCCAAACACTCTCCCAACCCCCCCCTCCCCCCCCCCAACAAACAAACACTAACCCCACCATTCGGGGACAGCATATTCCACTGATAACATGCCCTCCAGATACTCAGAAAAATTTCTACCAATCCTTTACAGGTTCAAAGATTTTTTCATTCCTATGTCTGAATCTATATTATTATATCCTTTGATTTCTTGTGGCAGATCAGAAACTTGTCAACCCCTTCATGTGTCACACCAATAATATTTGTTTTTGCACAAGATATTCCTGTCACAAGAAAGGTATGCATCACTCATCCAAAACATGGCTGATTGTCCAAGTTCCAACCATCCCTTCCTTCCTTTGGGGTTTTTATCCAGGACTCTTCAGTCCATGCTTCACCCCTATTATGTACATACATAGTAGCTAGGTGGGTGATAGATAATTTAGATAAGCATATAATCTTAGAATCTAACATGTCTAGCATGACTTAGGTGTGAATTGAATACGACCGAGGACTTGCAAGCCAACTATGATCCATGAGTCCTAACCAATTGGTAAGGTGGTTTGAGAATCCCATGTTTCAGAGAAGACCCACCAGGAGTGTGTCAGTTTTTGGTCATCACTTTTGTCTTGTTCCTGAAAGAGAGGGGCCAGGAAATTGATTATTTGTGTTGTTGTAAAATCCATGCAGTGAGTTAGTCATCACATAATTTGTTCCAACTTGTAGGCAGGAAGGATGTCATTTTCTTCAGCAGCAAAAGTGCTCTCATGGTCTTGGACAAATTTGTGACTCTCATTTATAAAAAGAAATAGGCAAGTTGCTTGGGTGTTTGTTTGTCAGTCCAACCAACCAAACCAGATTCCTTCCACCACAAAAGGTGATGGCTTAGTGGTACAACCATTGTTTGGTACCACAAAGAAAGGTCTTGACTTGAGTCCAAACTCCAAATTTACTGGTGCGCAAATGAAAGCCTTGTCATGTTCTCGGCCACTCAGTCTCACTTTAAAAGTATTGCTAATATCTTGTCAGTTAAGTCTGTTGTTGCGTTCGTAATTTTTTAAAATAAGAAAATCAATTTTCTTTGACCCACAAAGGAAGCTTTTTTGTGAAGAATATTGAGATATTTTATTTCCTGTTTTCTTGAACATGTAAAGCACTCCAAGGCTTTTCTTCTTTGTATTTAAAAGCACCTCCCCTAATTTTTGGGCCTATGCCTTGAGGTTACCACCGTCAAAGCTACAACAACCTTCAAATTAGGGAGGCCCCAGGTAGAGGGCCTTCCCAGGGATATAAAGAATTGGTAGATTTATTTTTTTGAGTGTCTGTGGAGGATGGCTTACCCTGAATAAAATTTCTGCCTCAATTGGGGATGGCACTTTACATGTAAGGTTCTACAAAATGAGAAACCTTATGTGCTTGGTGCCTCCAGTAAGGACCTCAAATGGTGATGTCCTTGGAATTTGGGTCCCACACTTGCCACCCACTTGGTGCTGGGCTTCTTTTCTGTCCTTCCACTCCTTACCCTACACGTAAACACTTTGGCATGAGAAGGCCAAGGAAGCTGCTTACAGACAAATGCACAACTAAGTTGCCAAGAAGGCCTGTCTAGGTTTTGCATATTATTGCTGTGTACTGTAGTACCTTAACCATCCCTTCATCTTCTTGCCAAATATATATATATATATATATTTCAGTTTTTCACTCTAGCAGTTACAGTAAGAATTTGCCAAATTTTTCGCACTTTCATCAAATACCTGGCCATATATACACTTGTAGTAAATCAAATAACCATGCACTATATAGACAACAAATTACAATACAATTTCTACAACTTCTGGCACTATGGACAGTTAATTTTGAAAAATAATAGCATTTACTGAAAACAAATTTAATTATTGCTGAAATGGTAAAGGTATTACCGTATCCGGTGAATATATATACGCACAGCAGATTGCACTGTAAACATATTATTTGAAACACATTATTGTTGCAAAGAGTTGTTCCACTTGCACAACAGGAGATGGATTACCCTAATCCCCTAGGCCAATTTTTCCCATATTCTTAAAAGTGACTTTCATAGACAATCAATAACTGAGCTTTTGTGCAACTGGCTCTCCACTCTCCATGCTTGCCAGTGTTTTTTTAATGGAATTTGTTTTGTAGCCAAAATGGCAATCATCCCTACAAAGATGTAGAAAAAGTGGTGAATCATCATGAGGAGGATTTAGCTAAATATGGCTATAAACCAGTCATGAAGCATACACGTCTTTAAGCATCCTTCTATATTTTTGGCTACACACTGAAAACCAAAATAGAGATCTGAATTTTATTTTATTTCTCTTTCCCTCATTTCTGGCTATTATAACCTCCAAAATCACTTCATTTTCAAATTTAAAAAAAATTGGCGAAATTTTGCCACCATCAAACTATAATGAAGACTGTCTAGATAAAGGGGTCATGTAAAATCTACGTGTATGGTGACCGATGATTTCAGATACCCGTAGGGACTTTTAAATTTAACCCATCTACTACATCACTTGGTGGGTAACATTTGTTATTGAATGAACCCACTGATTACTTGGCCCGAGAGGAGAGGGGTGGCTTTTGAGATCAGAGTAGGTTAAAGAAAATTCAGAATTCAACCAAGTAAACACAAAACACCTAAATTGCATTCCAATTATCAAGACTTTGCTATTCCTAATCATCATCCTTATATGATTTGCCAGACCATCCCAGCAAAGTTGTGTGAATTTGCTTGACATTGTGCAGGGACAAGCTTGTGAAAGGATCGTCCTAGACTTGTGGGAAGATATACCTTGTAAGTCCAACATCGACAGTCCCACATGCATTCGATTTGTAGCACAAGTGGTAGTTAAGTTTTGTGGTGTTTGCAAGCTTGATTTAGTAATTAGGTAAATAATGGTGATTTGCAGTTTTTTAAAATAAAATTTTAATTCAATTTTGTGATGTAGCCAAAGTGGTGATCATCCATAAGATGATTTAGCCAGATTGGGCGATAAGAAAATTTGAAAGCTAAAAAAACTCTAGCATCCTTCTATATTTTTGGCTACCTGTTGGAACTTCGGATAGAATTTGGAGAATTTTTTTAAAGATATACTTTTTAATAAAATTGGCCAAAAAACCTCATAAAACACTAATTTTTTTCCACTTTGAAGAAAAAAATTTACCAGTTGGCAAAGTTTTGCCCCCCAAAAAAACGCTGATGACTTACACCAGTTATTCTACTGGCACAAGAAGGTATATGGTTGCAAAGGAGCTTGACCAACTGAGGATTTATTTTCTATGTACTTGGAACTGGCCTAGATGGGAAGTTTTTTGGGTAATGATATATCATTACCTGAGGAACAAATATTATGGGAAACCTAAGGGTATGGAAAAAAGACATAGACTAACTCAACCTTCCCCTTGCCTTGGGTGTAGATATCGGCACCTACACAGGTACCATGGTGAGGTCTTGAAAAAAATTCTAGTCGCTTTTAGAAATAATAGTATCCTATCCTAAAACTAAATCAAGTTGTTTGAGCCTAAATGTAACATTTTCCTGGTTAAATATGGGCCACTAAAATTCAGTTCACACTTAAGGGTATCGAGATTGGTGAATCATTGGTTTGGTAACTTCGTTCAAATATGTTCACATACATCCATAAATATTTGGCACATAATGCCTATGTGGCAAGTTAACACAATGTATATGAAAAATTGATAGCCTAATGGTATGGAAAAATGTCAATGGTAAAATTTATTTCAAATCACAGATTCCCATTAACACAAGGGTGTATCACATTGGTAAACAAACAATTGAAAACTAGTATAACAAACTAATGATTAAAGAGGCACCTCTAGAGGTCCATCACCAAGAAATGTTGTTGGAGATAATGTTTACAAATCTCTATTGCAAACAACTCGAGTGTAGAAGACTATGTCCAATTATCCATCACAAAAAGGTTCTAGTGTAAAAAAATGTGTTAGTAAATTGCATTGCAAGAAGTTGCAAATTGACAATGGCATCAAATTTTTGCACAAGTTCCCTTGCAATTGCAAATTTAGCAACATGCATGCAACTAAGCATAAGTTCTTTAATAAAAAAGTTAGCAAGTGCACGTAAAAGCGTTGCAATGGTGAGAAAATAAGAAGCAAGGGAAGAGAACCTACATTTCTATGACAATGACATAACAATTGAAAGCATAACGAAGTGCTAACATTCATCAATTGTAAACATGCAAAACACATCGCTTAGAAAGAGCTTCATTAGAAGAATTTGTATTTTATGTAGTCATTTTTTAAACAACTAATGGGTAAATGGAATGGATATTTGGCATAATGTGAACATGTATCCAATTTTATATACACTCAAACTAAAGACATGATGTAACATATGACATTATAGTATGACATATAATATATAATGATTGGTGTCTTATGCAACCACATACTAAAACTTGTAATATTATTTAAGATATGACGTGGAAAAATAATTTTCATCACTTTATATTTAACATGTGTAATTTTGCCACATGATGTAAATATGTAATAAATTAACATAATTATATTCATTACTTCAATATACATTGTGAGTTATATTGAAAATGCAGAAAATAATTGGCATCATACATCATAAAATTTAATAACATACATTCATAAATTTGTTCATAGGTCATTTTGTAATGGCAACAGTCACATGTGCATTACATGAAATTCAAATGAATCTTTTTTTAGGGACTTATAAAAATGTTATATTTTAATTCATTATTTCTATTAATGGCATGCATACATATATGATGGTTTAATAAAAAATAATTAAATGTAATTTAAAAATTAAATCATGTGATATTTATGTGTATGTTTATAGGTAAAAATTTTGACAATGAAAAATTTGAAATAAATATTTTTAATTGATGTAGTTCACATCTGAAAATTTGAAAATTATAATTTTCATAGAATTATGGAATTATAGTATGGATTGAATTTAATTCAGAATCTTAAATTTATTTTATGGCCCAGTTTTTAAATTTAAATTTAATTATTAAAAAATTGAATCTATGAACTAAATAACAATTTAAAATATTAAACTTGAATTTTTGAAATATATATACGAGTTTTATTCTAAATTATGAATTAAAAATGAATTAAAAATTATATATAACCAAATCAGATTTTTAGAATATTAAATTTGAATATCAAATTTAAAATATTTATTTAAATAGATGATAAACATTTAATTAAAATGTAAAATTATTTCATTGTGAACTTATAAAATTAAATAACATATCATATGATAATGAGTAAAATTTGAAATATACATGTTTATATTTATGTGATGACATAATATATCATAGTTTGAAGTATTGGTTAGATGGTGAAGGAGCTGGTTTGTGACCATGGAGATGAAGATTCAGTTATTTTTTATGGCATTTTAAACTAATGTCCTTAAATGACTATATCATGACTACATGTGTTCTAATTGACTATAACATGACTACATATTTTAATGATGTGGCTAATGACATGGCCAATGATGTGATTCATTTTTAAATTTCAAATAAATATATAGCATTTTAAATAAATATAAATAACTTATTTCTTTTCTATTTTAAATGTAAATCCATGTGGACATTACACATAGTTGTTTTGGACATGACATGACACAACATCATGTTGAGTTGTTCAAGCAAGCCATTTGACATGACTCTAGTGACCATAGTCATGTGAAATACGACTATAGTTGTAGATGTAAACATAGTCGTTTAAAAAAAAATCCTACTAGTGTTCATTGATTCAAGACCATGCATGATCCTTGATGTGCAATGTTGGGATAGAATTGTAAAAGAACCACAAAAAAAAATGCAAAACCAATTTCCATGAAATGACATTATGTGCAAAAATAATTGGAATTTTCTAAACTTCAACTACAAAAAACTTGTAGAATATCACATAGGGATTGGTAATCATACTTATTTACAAGAATTAATAGAGAATATTATGATTTGATTAAGTGCTTTCAAGGAAAGAAGGTAGTGCATATTCTTCCACATATCAAAAATGTTGTGAATGTTGAAGAAGATGGATCCTATAAACCACCAACACAAGACATGCATGATGAGAATGAAGTCATTCAATCACAAGAGATGCCTAAAGCTCAAAATGCAAATGTAGATAGTCAAAGTAAAGTTGTAGGGTTCATGAACTTATCAAGAGATATGGAATTGCTCCTTCTTCCCCCTCCTATTATCAATATCTTTGATATTCTTACATGTACACTTGCATTAGGCAACATTAGAGTCATGCAAAAGCACAATAACATTTTTTCTCATGTCAAATTTTTAAACAAAAATGACCAAGTATTTGTGGAAGTAATGGGAAAGATGGATACTATTCAATTGGAAATTGAATAACACCATTCACAATTACACCTTCAAGGAGCATCTCTATTACCTCAAATCAAAAGATAAGAAAATGCACAAAATGAACAAAAGCATGGTGATAATGCTTTCAAACCTAATTATTACTATGTGTCATGCATACATCAGGATTAGGGCTCTTGTATCTTTAGTAGTTGACTTAACCAATTCTTAAATGGATCAAGGAGCAACTTGCTAATTCAAATTTTTTGCATTCTTAATGATGAAGGATAATGTTCCAAAATGAAAACATGGAAATATATGACATATTACAAGATTGAAAATTAGAACACATGTTGTTGTAGAATCAATTTCAATTCACACATTTTCTTTTCAAATTTTAATTGATACAAACATTCAAGTTTCAAAATTCAACTTCTAGAATTAAAAATTCACATTTTAGCTTTTAGATTTTAGATTTTTTTATTTTAGATTTTAACCATTTAAAATTTAGATTTTGGCTTGCAATTCAATTATGATTTTAACTTGCAATTTAGTTCAAGTTTCCACTTGCAATTTAGTACAACACTATGTCATTGATACAAAATTCTAAAAATGAAGGCTTGACTTATTTAATGGCGACAATACAAAGGTCTATGATTCCTTAAATATTGTTGTATTGCAACATGTTGATTGAGCCCTAATATTACCCCACCTTGCTAGATAAAATTTGCATAAAGTTGATTTACTTGATCATGATCATCATGTCTAGCCAATGTCACCCCACCTCTAACTTCTCTTACATTCTTCAACTCCAATTGTTGCCCCTGTTCATTGATGTTAGTGTATTCTCATTGAAAATCATATTGTGCAATATACAACATCAAACAACCACATCATGAACTTGCACATCCAAGTTGGAGTTGATCATTAACTTTTGGAAATTATTTTTAATATGCCAAAGTTGTTTTCAACTAGGACTTTGGCATGATTGAATTGTTGATTGTACAAAGCCTCCAAAACGGAATGTCAAATTCTAATTGGATTATGAAACACCATTAACCATGGCAGTAATGGATACCCCTTATTTTTTATTATTTATAGTTTGATGCGTTCATGAAAATTGTGGTCACCAAACAAGTCCCCATGTAGCCTTTTGATAAATTGAAGATAACCACAAGACTTGTGCATCGCTCATAAACCTTGGTTACCCCACAAAGACATCCAAAAAAACTCCTTGTGGTCAACAATGGCTTTTAGTTGCATACTATAACCCTTGGATTTTAAGGAATAATATTATGCAACAAAAGCCATAACTTTTGGCTTCTAGGTATGGATTTGAATTATGCATCAATGGCCCCCTAGATTCCTAGTAAACTTGACAACTCCTTGAATCCTTCCATCACATTTGATACACTATCTCCTTGAGGCCACCAAATTTGGTTCTTGAAGAAATGATTCATCACATGTACAAATTCAAACAAAATTAAATGAACATTGGATTTTCTTATAGCAAAGAGTTCACTTCATTGCAAATATTTGGAGGCATGTGCCAACTTGTATAATGAGAATGCTACCCTAATGCCCATTGGCATTGTACACCTATATCTTGTATTTATTTCTTGCATTTTATGTTCAAATCATTTTGTCAACTTCCTCACAAAAGACGTGCTAACCCAAAAAAGTTTCAATCCATCATATCAAGTCATGAAGAATTGAAAATGTCATGTCATTCATCTAGCCTCAACCCAATCTCCTAACTTTTGACTTGAAAGTAAACCATAAATCTAAGACAATTTGAAACCGTGGAAAATCAATGCATTTATCATTGTTTCAAATAGACATTGTAGTCTTTGTCTTCACAAAAAGAATTCTTTTGCAATTCACTTACATAAACACCATAATTGAATGAAGATCATGGATGGAAATAGCTAATGACCAACATCTCTTATGCTTGGATTAAAGGTTACAAAAAATTATGAAAGTGGGTATTTGCAAGCTAGAGTAGATCAATTTTGTCTACATTTTCAAGTCGCTAAAAGTGACTATTTATTTTAGGCTAAGTTACAATTTTTGTGAAAAAAAATATTGATTCCATAAAATATGATATGAGGGATTTTGCCTATTTCATTGATTTTTATTATCATGAAAAGTCCAAAAAATTCTCATATGGTGTTAAAATGGTTTAAAGGACCTCATGAGACACATTGTAATCCATAAGGGTACCAAAAAACAACATTGTGACATCCAAAAATGGACGCTTTAGCTTGCAAACACCCAAACAATGTGATCTTTAGTGGCTTCATGCAGTTAAACATAATGCAAGATTGTGATGACAAAGCACAAGGATGATGATGAGCTTAAATGATGAAATTGGTGCAAATGACAACATTGCTACAAAACAAAATTTGTAATAATATGTTACAACAAACCAAAAGATCACACAATTGAAAATAAACATAATGACAAAACCAAATGAAATGAAGATGGACAAAAAAGGTGAAAAAAAGAAACCATTGCAATAGAACTTTCAAAGACATTATTGCAAAGGTGTAACAATAGATCATTTAAGTGTGCAAGGACATTGTTATAAAGATGAAACAATAAAACATTCATGTGCACAAGGATGTTGTTATATTGATACAACAATGAAAAAATGAACTTGAAGACACTACCCATGTTGCCACAAAAAAATAATACCACAATAAATTAATGCAATAGACATTGCATGCAATGAGCAAAAATGAAAAAATTGGTACTATTAATGTTCCACAAAAAAAGACCTTTGCTAATGTACCACTAAGATGGACTTGTCACAATGTTACAAATTTTTTGCAAGAATGGATTAAATGAGAGCTTGTATGAAAAAATGAACATGAAAAAGTGAGTGCAAAGGATCAATGAAAGGTTACATTGTGAGCATGAAGAAATGATGAGATGTTGTGGTCATGAACTTTAGCACCAAAAGAAAAAAAATGATAATTCCAAAAGCAATCATGAACATTGGTCATGATAGACTATTGTTAGCAATTAGTAAACCATGATTTAATTATATGCGTGAATACAAATAATATGTAAGTTGGGTTAATGATGATAAGTTAGCATTTTACACTCAAACAATATGAATGCGTATTATGCCAAAATGTAACATCCACGACTTGGATATTTTTGCTAAGTTTCAATCATGTAATCATGTCATGAGGCTCGTGGCTACATGATTAAGGCATGTGGTTTGATTGAGTAACAAAAAATATTGGATGTGTCAAAAAATTGAAATTATATATATGAAAAGAATTTGTTGTTTAAGTGCATGGACTTAAGAGTAATGTGTTCATAATTATCATTAAGAAAAAAATTCTTTTGTATGTAACTAAAGATCTAGAAAATAACCCCCAAAGAATAGCATTTTTGGGAATAACTTATGATCATCAATCAATTGTGAATGATATTAAATATTGTGATCTTTCACATGAACCACAAAACTAAATTTAATCCAACATCATGCCATTGACCTTTTTTCCCTTGAAAACTAATATTAAAATACATTCACACCACAATGTGTAAGTAACTAACATAGGTTATAATACCTACCATAGTAGATATCTAGGCTAGGTTAATATATGTTTAGCTAAGTAGGTAGCTAAAATAATCCACCTATATCTTGGATATTTTAACCTCCTACATACCTAGGTTAGTATACCTATATACCTAGGCTAAATACCTACCTACTTAAGTAATCTAAGTATGGTATTTAGGTAGTTTAAGTAGCTTAAGCATGTAGGCTAAGTAGGCTACCTACATACTTAGGCTAATATAAATTACTTACCTACATAGTTTAAATAACCTAGGTATGGTATGCAAATGGTCACTGTAGCTTAATTATGGGTAGTTTAATGAAGTATGTAATTAAGGTAGGTTACCTATATTGTTAAGTTAAATAGGTATTATTATTGTAACTAATTCCTACATTGACCTAATTAATGTGCCTATTTACTTACATAATTAATGTACCTACCTCCTTAATTACTTATTTATCTATTTATCTAATTAGTGCACCTACCTCCATACATACCTACTTATCTACCTACCTACCTAGTTAATGTACCTATTTAATTGTCCAAGGATAATGTTGTAAAAGATATAAGAATGTTTCCCCTTCCCAAAAGTTTATCCCATATTATTTGTCATCCTTTTAAACTTGTAAACAATATAATGAATGCACTATAAACATCTAAAAAACATTAAAAATATGTAAAAGAAGTACCACTTGGGATGAATCAATAAGAAAGGTTCAACCTTAAAAGCTAAAATCAAAATGAGATATGATTTTTTTAGCTAGGTGCCAAATGGTTTAGCCTAGCCCAGGCAATTTAAGTATAGGTGCCATATGGTTTATTTCTAAGTGCCACATGGTTTATCCTAACCTAAATGGCTTATGCTTAAATGCCATGTGACCTATCCTATCCTAGGGGCTTATGTTTAGGTGCCATGTGATCTATCTTATTTTAGATAATTTATGTTTAGATGTCACACATGTATTAATTGCAATTTCATTTGTTAAGAAATAGTAAATATTTGATTTAATATTAAAAAATTTGATGACCATGATTGCATAATCTTTCAAAATCATGATCATTCGTCATGATTATAGGCATGAAAATGGTATGGAATGGCATAAATGGTTACTATCATGGCATAAACAATTATAATCGTGATCACTACAAGTAGAAGGCATAATCAATGAGTTTGAATTGATTACGTAATCATTCAATTGCTAAGGTATATATGACTAAACTTTCTAGTCATGGACGTAATCATAGATGCCACCTTTTGGCTAGTGGTTGTTGAAAAAATAGGGTTAATTTTAATGTCAAAACTATTGGTGAAGGCACTTATTGATAGGTATGAACCACCTTTAAGAGGCCTCATTCAAGAAGACAAAGGCATTAACCTAGGTGTTAATTATTAGGGCAATGGGCTCTTAGTCATGTCTAAAAGTGGATAAATGGTTTTTATCCCACTTAATAGTCAAACATTAGTGAAAAGGTTCTCAAGGATTTGCTTTTGGAAGGAATTTAGGGCAAAAGTAGTCAAATTCCTAAAGCAATTATGATGTCCCATTTTAAGTTTTAACCCATATATGTGTAGTCTTTTTTTAAGAATGTTGTTTTTTCATGTGGAAGGCCAAATATGCAAGGATATCATTTTTTTAATGCTTCACTTTTAATTGATTCTCTTAAATGTATAATCCCAACAAGCCTATAATCTTTTTGAGGGAAAAAAGAGGATTTGAACTTGTGTGCCACCTTCATAGTTCCAACTTTTGATTCTAAGATTACATATCACACCATGGTTAAGAAAAGGCAAAACACAAGATGGGCAAAGTTGGGAAACACCACAAAACCCAAACAAAAGGTGAATAACCAACATGAAAAGAACTAAAAGAACTAACTAAAAACAAAAATAGGACACCCATGAAACTTGGAGAATGAGGTACCTTGAAAAAGTTTGAAAATTGAATGCATAACACCTCTTTCTGTTCAATTCTAAATATTACACAATTGAAACAAAGTTTGTGATTTTAAGTTTTAACATTGTAATTATGAACATGACCTAGTTGTTGCAATCAATGAAAGGTTCCTCTTTAATGTCTTTGTATGAATAATATGTGCCATCACCTAATGTCATATTGAAAATTTTGTGTATTATATGCCATAATAAATGTCATGCATATTGTACATCGTAGTGGATGAAACCACATAGTTTACCTCACACAAGTGTCATGAATCATGATTTAAAAAAATGTTTTCTCTTGTGGTGCTTCTACTTGTCCTAGCTTGTTAGGGTCTTGAACCAAGTATAAACTAGTGTTGGTTTGATATCAACTTTTGAACATGCCAATTAATCTTAATATGGTTATATTTCTTATTATACTAATATTGATATTGGTTATTTTTTAAAAATGTTCATATTAATTCAATCCTAAAATTTGTTCCAAGATTATTTTTGCCTAGTATGAAGCAAATATGTACTTAATATGGAATTGGTACAAGGTTCATATTACTTGAAATCCTTACTAGGCTAATATTAACATAAGGTTATGGTATTGCCTTAATTCATAAAAAAACTTGTAGGGCCCTTGCTACCATATTAGATACCAAATGTAGGCTTATGTATTAAACCAATATTAGTTGTTACATTGTGAAAAGCCTTGATGTTGGGACATTATGCATTGAAACACACAAACTCCACCTTTGGTTTAAAGGGAGTAATGCCTTGATAGCAAGGGGTAAAAGTATATTTAGGTGGTACCACTAGAAATGTCACATTTTTATGATTTTATTGCACATGTCAAAATTTAGAAAATTATAAGAAACATTTGATTCAAAATTTTCATTACATTTTTTGGTGAGTACATAATCGAAACTATAATGACATGGAAAATTATTTTGAATTTTGATGTTCCTAGTCATTGCACTTAAAATAAATATTCAAAAAGGTAATGGTGTTTCCTTTCATTGAACTTTTTCATTAGGAACACATTTCAAACATTTTTTTTTAGGGAATTTTTTCCCCCTAAGGTTCCTTTGAAGAGGCTATGACAATTTAAAATACAAAATTTTAATCAATTTTCACATTTTTTATTCCAATAAAAACTTAAGTTCATATACTTGTGCATGTAATGATTAAACATGAGGATACAAATCTATAGTTGTGAAAACATTTTAAAAAAAGGCCCATGAATATTACTTGGACAATTGTGGTGCTTTAACCATTTTTTGAAGTGGTTCCGAATTTTACCACCCAAGGATAGGTCAACTTAGGTTGATGTAGGTTAACCTATGCCACCTAATAGTTTAATATAGGCCAAGATAAGGTTCCTAGGCTATTATAGGCTAACTTAAGTGTCATTAAGTAGTTGTAGGCTAACCTTGTCCTCTCTAGCCTAAACCTAGGTTAACATAAGGTTACTTAAGTTATACTAAGTTAACCTACATTAGGTCAAATCATGTTAAATTAGGCTACTTAAACTAAACTAACTTAATATAAGGCTACTTAACCTAAACTAGGCTAAATTAAAATATTTAGGTTAAATTAAGTTAATTAAATTAAACTAGGCTACATCAATTAAACTAGGTTACATTATGTTATTTAAGTTAAATTAGGTTAAATTAAATTACTTAGATTAAACTAAAAGAAATTAAATTAAATTACATTGAACTAGGTTGAACTACTTGGCTATTTAAGCTAAACTAATGTGGCTTGTGTCATCCCCAAGTGTGAACCCATTATAGAATATGGACCCAACATGTGAACATTGTTTTGCAATGTATGTATTGATTTTTTGAACAACCAAATATGAAAGGAAATCATGTTTGAATTGAATGGTAAGCCTTCAAATGTTACCACATTTTCAACTAATTTTTCCTTCCAAAACTTGGCTTTTTGGAATTTATTTGAATTTTCATGTGGCATAAATCATTTAAAAATCATTATCTCCCACATTCTAAATCCAAATCTTACCAAATAAATCCCATTAAATCTTTTCATCAAGATCTTTCCAACAACACCAAATGCACATTCTAATTCTTCCAAAAATTTCAACTTTGATTTAATTTAATTTTCAATGAAAAAATCATTCAATATTCAAGAACTTTTGCATCGAAAGTCCAAACGTCATAAAACCCAATTGATGCACATGTCCTCTTCAAGAGCTTTCCAAAAAGACCAAAAATGCAACCTAAAGCATCCCAATTTGGTGGATTTCATCAGTACAAACAGAACAAAACAAACAAACAACATTGCTTCATAAATAAATTACAATATTTAGATTAAACTTAGTAGTTATATGTAGGTTAATCTTACATAAAACCTAAAGGTTAAACTTAGGTTAAACCTAATTAAAACTTTAATGTCAAATCTAAGTTAAATTTAGGTTAAACCTAAAGATTAAAACTAGGCATAACCTTAAAAAAAACCTAAATTAAATATATAAACTAAACTTAAAAGTTAAACCTAGGCTATCAAGGACACAAAAAACCATGAGAACAAAGGCTAAAGGAAAGTTTTAAGTCTAACTTCCAAACAAGGAACAAGACAAGATTATGTGATTAAAAAACAAGAACACATGAACTAAGAACAAGAATATGAAATGTGCAAAACAAACGTGAAAACAAATCTTTATTATGTTAATATATGCAAACATCTCTTTGTCAAACCTTCTTGTTACATAAGGAATTAAGTAATCACATGTTTAGGCATTATTCTCCATGTTTACATCACATACATATGAATTGAAATCCATCATTTGTTATGAATAATAGTAATTTCATTTACACTTAGAAGAGACAAAAAATGTTTCAACCACAACACTTTGACTTGTTTTTAAAACTTGCTCATATACATGATTTGCCTTTCTTTGAACTTGCCCCATTGAACCAATGATTGATGGGATTATTACGAACATTTGATTGCACAAACAAACTATATTATCATGAAGTGGCCATGACTGAACAAGTGAAAAATCAAAGCCAATTGAATATTCTTTTTCAGACTTTCACCATTTATAGCACAAATGACTTGTTGCAACATTATTTCAAGACCTTTAGCAAAATACAACTTCTTTTGGCAACATGAATGTTGTTTTTTTAAGAAAGAATGTTTTCTTGCTTTTATCCCTTGCCTACGGATTGTGACAACTTACATGTTTCCATGGAGAACTCTTGAACTTCAAAACTAGTAGTTTATCTCTATCTTCAATTTAGGTTCACATCTTGCATCAAACTTGAGCAACTTTCCATTGATTAGAACTTAAAACAAACTTCACCCAAAGAAGTTTTCATTGTTAAAAGTTTCATGCATGATGGAGCTTTAATGATATCATCTCAACCTAAATATTTTGATTAGGTTGAATAAAACAAGAAGGCCATAAATGAAAATTCTATGACCCATTTTCATGCGTACTTTTCAAAAAAAATCTTCTATTTGGCACATACAATCTTGACACATTTTCCTTCATGAAATTCTCCATTTTTGACAAAACATCTACTTGAAGGAATGTGAAAACAAAAATTATGATGTTAATTTTTAAAAAATTAACACTATTTTTAATTTTCTCTTTCACTTCATTTTTCGCAAAAGCCTTGAGTGAGAACAATATGTTCAAAACAATGAAACACAACCAAACATCATAAAAAATTTGTACTATAGGCAAAGAAAAGAAAAACAATAAAATCATAAATTTATGTTAACTACAATTTCTCTAGGTTCTAAAAATGACTTGTTGTCTAGTTCTAAACATATTTGGCATCATTCCCCTATCACTTCAAACAAGTCTTTAAATTTTGTAGTCCCTTAAAAAACAACATGGGTGCATCATCCCCCTAGTCACTCAAAAAAAATTTCAAATCATGTCTCCCATCCTAGAAAATAAAAATAGAAATAAACTTGGCATGTTGATTCATATTGGTTCCACCTTATTAGCGTTCAATGAACCAACACTTACACTACCTTACCTTAAGGTTAGTTTCGTCATTAAATAATTCTCAAAATAGTGAAATGAAAATTTGTGAAAATATGAAGTTGTTATGGTGAAAATCATCATAAAAATCATAAGCTACATTTTGAATAATTTCATTATTCATATCATAATATTATAGTAAATTATGGAAAAAATGTAATTTCAAAATTTAAAAACGAATTCATTTTTTGAAAAACGAATCACACATTTTTGTCAATGTGGAAATTGACCCTAGGCTATGGTACCTATTTATTGAAAGCCCAAAATATAATTTCCTCATTCTATTTAAACCCTTGTTCACTTGGGCTAATTCCATGAGCAAAAGTCTTGAAACATAGTTTTTGTCTTCCTTCACATGAAAGATTGATGATATTACTTTAATTATGGGATAGTGGTGAAAGAAAATAGAAATTATACACATGAATGGGTTTCTTGAACAAAAAATAGGTAAGTTGTTATGTACCCTTGAAATTTTATGTTTCCTTTATTCAAACTAATGTGTATTGAATTTAATTCCCATTAACAAAATAATCACAAGTTTGTGTGACAAAGTAATACAAACTAATAAACACAAGAATCCCAACTTTGTCATTTCAACCTAAACATGAATTCCTTTGCAAAGTCTTCAAATTGAGTTTATTGTGATTTCATCAATTCTATTATTTATACATCATATTCCCATTTCTTGTTGTCCATCGCAAGCCCCAAACACACTCTAGTGGAAAAAAGATAACAAATAATTTCGAAAGCTTTTTTCAAAAGGTATATTCTCATCTTAATCGTACGATTACCATGTGAGTCATCAATTGTGACGCCCCCCACACTCCTTGAAAGACTCAAATGCGAGTCCAAAAATGAAAATAACAGAAGAAGAAGGAATTGGGGTACATTCATTAATTCATAACACTTTGGGGTAAAAAGGCGTGTTAGAGCTTTAGGATGGGGACTAGGATGAATGACAAGCATGTCAATTATTCACACAAACCTACACAACTTAAACAACAAATTAGTTAGTGCATGGTTAGAGCACTTTTGGTGCATGGACGAACCACAAACATACATAAAACTCACATAACCACATAAGACTCACCACGACCTGAACTTGGGGGAAACCACCACCTTCCCTTTTATAGTAATCTTTGTGATTAGCCACCAAGGCTACATCCAAATGTCATTTTGTTTCGGGATTTCCAAGTTGGGAGTCACGAAATTCTTGAAATTGGAACTCTTGGCACTTTGGACCAAGTTGGAGTCCCGAAATTTCCAAAATTGAGATTCTTATGACTTTGGAAGCCCATAATTTTGTGTGAAGACCTCCGATTGAAGTGAGGTCTAAAAAAAAGTTGTAGCCCTCATTGACATCTTTCCAAAGATATGTGGCATGCAACCTACACATAAAAAAATCAGGGCGATTCTTGACTTTTAGTGGTCGGAAGTCAAATTGACAATTTGACTGCCGACCCTTCTTTTGGCCATAATTTATGTTTTAAGCACCCAAATGGGTTATGCGAGCCCAGTTTAGACATTTAAATTCCAAGATATTTCCAATGATATAAGGAACCTTTCAATCCAATATGTTCTGGCCCCTAAAATCACCATATGAAGATTCGAGAGTCCACTGGGATTCTAGCTCCCAAAGTGGGAGCTCACTTGGGAGTGTGAGGGTTCATTCCTTCACACTTTTTTGTACTCCTGAGAACATGAAATATGACTCCCAGGCTCACTCTTGGCCCAAACCTTTGCAAGCCCTTGATTTGGTCACGAACCCAAGGCTAGGGTTGCAACATTAACATTTTGATTTTTGGCCTTTCTTTTGGCCATAACTTGTGTTTTAAGTACTCAAATGGGTCATGCGAACCCATTTTAGACATCTAAGTTTCAAGAGTTTTTTAATGATATAATAAACTTTTTAATCCAATGAATTTTGACCTTTAAATCCGTCTTTGAAAATTTGGGAGTCCATTAGGACTCTAATTCTCAAAGTGGGAGCCCACTTGGGAATGTGCGGGTTCAGTCCCTCACACTTTCTTACACTCTTGGAAGATTGAAATGTGATTCCTAGGTTTTTTTCTCAGTCTGCACCTTTGCAAGCCCTTGCCTTAGTCGCAAACCCAAGGCTAAGGTCATGACAAATTGTGAATCATTCAACCTTAAATTATTAATTAAAATTTTATGATTCATCAAATATTAGTTATTTAATCTTAAATTGTCAATTGTAATAAGATGATTCATCCGAGATGATGCAACCTAATCAAATGAATCATCATGTAAATTATATATGTTTGACTTTTAAAACTTGAATCATGATCACTTAATAATTTTGTTCGAATTTTAAAAGATGGGTAGTACATCATTTAATTATGCCTTTTTACACCATGCACATTTTTGTGTAAAATTACATTGCATAATTCTATTTGGTATGCATGTTTTGTAAGTTTGTGTTTTGTTGTCCTATGCTGATTTTGAATCCAACACTTTTCAACAAGTTTTTTTGAAAATATCTACCATTAACATAACTTTATGCACTAAATTAGTGTTAATTTTTTATTTTGAAAATATAATCAAACCATGCAACAAAACCACACAACTCTACAAAAATTGTTGTTGGCAACAAATGCTCCAAACAAAGCTTGTTGGGGTGTTTAACATCTCTTTTCACTGCACTAAGACTTTGATTTACACAACAATAGACAAATCACTCCTGCACTTATCATTCATTTTTAGTGGGATGATCACTCTATTCTTCCCAATGCGGTGGCACATGTCCATACTAGCATTTTCCCCTTTTAGTTGGCACTATGGGATACTTGGATTTTATTAACCCACATCATCCATTCTTTGGTTGCCCCCCTTTGAAAGTCTTGTGGTATAGTTGTAATGTCATTTATAAGTTTTTTTGATAGACTACCTACATGAACATGAGTTTGCCACACTTCTAATAGATGCTCCCTTAGCTACCACGTGAACATGTATCCGATCTTGTGCAAGTTTAGTTGCGAGCGCTTGGTTATTAGCCCGTTGTAACACACTAGCATTTCATTTGTCCTTGAGTCATTTCTTTACAATGTTAACCCACCTTGGCTTGGCCACATCCTACAATTGCACATCTTTTCATGTTGTTAGTGTGAACATGTCAATGATGATTTGGGTATCCATTTACTTTGGTGCCTATGTAGGATTGAGCGCATTGTAGCTCATGATACTCTTCAAGATGCCATCACAATAATTGTTTTGGAGAGTGGAACACTTATATAAAACGAGGTTTCCTACCTTTTCTCTCATCATACTCGATGAATTGATTTTTTTATCACTCGAGATAATTTTTGAACCTTAGTGGATGTTGTCATAGCTGATTCAACTCACCCAAATATTACATAACATGCATCGTTCATAACAAAGCATGCAATATCAATTGCCACTCAAAAGAAGACATGATCATATGTGGAGTGTTTATCAAAAGACGACTTCATTCCCTTTGCCATTGCCCTTGCCATAGAGACTTATATTTAAAACTTGTTGAGTTTTTACTTTTGTTGTTCAGGGCAATTGTTCACTATAATCTCACTCACTGGATTGAAAAAAATAGCACAACCAGACAACATTGTCTATTACACCAAACACTGCTGTGATGAGGTTCTTATAGTCAGTGGCAAAAGCAGGTTTTGAAAATGCATTCAAAGAACATTGGAAACTTTCACCCAAGGCATAAACCTGGGTCGAAGAATCCTACCGGGGGGTCCCTTCTTGGGCCCCAGAAACTGGGTTTACACTACTTGCCTGGGTCACAAAAGTATGTATGTTTCAATATGGGTTCAAATTTGCCAAAGAAGTCACCAAGAATGGGTAAGTTGTGCCCCAGATATTTTGGGCTGGGACCTAAATGTAAAGCTTGCCGTAATTATTCTTTAGGTCTTAATTATTTTTAGGTTCAATCAGTGATTTTTTTTTCTGAATTTTTTTTTTCTTTTTTGACAAAAAAACTGGGGAAAATTTGAAAGTTTTTATTTTTCCAGTGTAAATTTGGCTAAAAATTTATTTTCCTGGGGTAAAAGTTCACCAAATTTTTTATATCAAAAATTGAAGAAGAAAAAACATGGTTCAATCTAGTCTATGAAGAAGACAGGGCTTTGGGGGGATACTTGTGGGCCTCCTATGTTCGTGGACAACTACATAAACTATTTTCAATGTAAGAATTTGAAAAAAGAAAAAAGAATTCTTATGCCAATAATGAATGAGGATCTGAAAGGTTCAAAGGGTTCACCATTTTGGTGAAACAACTACTACACTCCAAAAGATCCAACCCTTTACAATCCTATGTTGAGGAGTTGCAACAGGGGTGGCTATTTGTAAACTTCCATTATCTCTTCACAAAATTTAGATATTACATATATTAAAGGAAGGATGGCACTGACAATGGTCCTCGGTACGGACAGTGGACACTATGGCCCAACCGGTTGCGGGCGCGCGGAGAGAGAGAGAGTGTGTGTGTGTTCAAAGTAACTTCCCCTGACTCCGAACGGTACGGACAGTGGGAGACAGAGAGAGTGTGTGTTTGTTCAAAGGACCACAACCGGCGGTTCTTCGCCGGTTCTTTTAGGAAAGTAGCTAAATATAGCAGAATTCTGCTTTTCTGCCTTTTCTGCCAACAAGGGCGGGCTAGCACGGGCGGGGAAGGAACGGGCGGGGAAGGACCGGCGGGGGGGAGCTCGACGGGTGCATTATGCACCGGGTTCACACACACCTGTGCCTTAGGCACGGGGCACACACTAGTTTGTTAGTAACTGAAGGATGACTTCTATATTAGGTCTTGATACTGAGATTTTGTAGAGGGGAAAGAAGGCCTTGCAACCCAGCGCCTCCCCCTACAGCCTTGAGGGTATAGGCCCAAAAATTAGGGAGGCCCCTTGGGAGCAGATCTTCCCAAGAGTAAAGCATTAATGGATTTTTTATTCAAATGTCTGAAGACTTACTTGCATCATCAATGTTGGGCCGATTCTTAGAATGAGTAATAGATAGAAAGATACCCATCAATTATCAACTTTTTCGTCGATTCTCAAAATATTCAAAGAAGTGAGTTCTGCAATATATGAAAAGGTCAAAGAACTGATCGTTGGATTTGTTTTTGTGGCTGATTTTTCCATGACTGACATGATCACTGGTTTTTTTAGGGTTTTTGAAATAACCGGAACTGCCGATTCTTTTTCGATTTTTCCAAGAACTGGAACAACGAATTTTCTACATCTGAAATATTTAAAAAGCTGAAACCCACAATTCTTTATAAAATTCAAACAATCACACCACAATTGTCCACATGTGACGAGTGAAAGGGTCTGAGTGCAAGGAAAACCCAATAATTTAATCACAATATTTTTCTCAAAGAATAATCTTTTTGTGACAGGAAAAGAGGAAGAATCTTTTTAGAATATTCAAGAATATTGCATTTGCAGAATGAAAATTTCAGCAGTAATTAATTAATTATTCAGCAAACATGTGCTGAAGCTGCCCCTGTACTAGTACCCACTTTTTTTGGGGAATAAGTCTTGCAGGCTCTAGCAGAAAAAAATGCTCAACTTGTGCACTCGTATTCCTTTTGCTTATGTAGACATGACATTTAGGATATAGAAAACTGGCCAAAAAATATGCACAGAAAAAAATTGTAAAGTAAATCCGGAGTCGACCCAGGGGTAAGTAACAAAAGAAGACAGAGATGCAGAACATTCCCAACTTGTTGCAACAACTCATTGAGAACCGCATTTGCTTTGAAAAAATCTTGTTCTGGCGCGCATGGATTGGGCAGCCGACCACAGAGCTGACAAAGGCTACGGACGACAGGAAGCGTCGAGCAGGCGCAGCGTCGCAGCCATCAGCGTCACTCAAAGGGTACAAGACTCCAGTCGTCGTCGTCGTCCTCCTCCTCCTCCTCTGCTGCTGTTCCGACTCCCGAGTTTGTGTCATTGGATATAACCCTAACCCTAATTCTGTAATAATAATTTCCATTTTTTTTTTTTGCTTCCCGACAAGAATGAAGAGAGAAGATGGCAGAAAGGGAGTTCAGTTTTGTGTGCTTATATAACAGCGTTGCTTGGTTTCTCTGCAACAACACTGGTGAGCTCCAAGGGGGTTTTGGAGATTCTTTTTGAACCGTGGAGACTTTAAAACACCCTCCAGACTCAGATGCCCTTTAAGTTGAATCTCTTTGTTGTTTATCTTGGCATGTTTGTTCACTTGCCAACAAGGCTATACATGAAGCTGAGTCAAATCTGGGTAGCTTAAGTTTGTTCCATTCTGTTTAAGGCTATGCTGTTGGTGTAGAATCATGTAAAGCTGTGGCAGAACTGAATAATAAAGTGGTTCTCCCATGTCCTACCGATCTCAGGTCTGAATTGAGACCATATTCACTGACGTACATTGATATATAATGGCTTTTATATCTGTAGTTTGTCAAGAGTTTCAGTTCAATTTTTGGAGTTGTATTCAGGGTTTTTTATTTTTCAATTTCTCCAAATGAGGTGGATGGTTTACCACGTACTTTTATTGGGTTTAGGGTTTTGGTATGCCAAGCTGACATATTTGTTTTTAGACCAGTGATTCTGTGTCATTACCCAAATTTTATTTAGCTCATGATGTGACGAGGTGAAAAAGTCTTTGTTCATAATCGAGTGGCAAGAACCCAACAAGAGTTTTAGGGTCAAGTGGCTATATTTTCTCCTTTGCTTAAGTATAGGTGGCTACTAGATGCAAGGCAAGATAAGATAGGCGGTGACACAGACTTCAACACATTAGCTTTTTGGCTGTTAAATAGTGTGAAGATTAAATGTGAAAACAAAGAAAATGTTGTTACAGACAAGTGTTGCAATTTTAACAAAACTAAACATTTGCATTTGTCAAATGTAGACTAATAGTTGATATTAAGAATGCCAATTTTTAATCCACGATTGGTGAGTGCAGTTGTTCAATCCTCTACCATTGACACAGTTGGTGAATCTAGTTGTTTCAATCTTTGAGCTTTCTAATCTTCCAACACCAATTAAATTATGCATGCACCATCCATGTCATAGTGCTCAACACCTTCCAATTTGCAAACCATATGCAAGGCCAACACTTCAAACAAAATATTTGACATTGAACATGGTGAATTGTGGGAAACTAAGACAATGAAGCCAATATAATAGCATTTATCTCAAGGGGGTTTGCAAAATTTGTTTGCAAATAGTATAAACCAAAATAGTTCAACTATACAAACTTTTAAAGATTTATTAGCATGTTCAATCAATCACCATGAAAGGTGGAAACTTAACAAATATGAAAAAATGACGTTGATATGTTGCATCAAAGAAGGTATTGTTTGGGCAGTATTATGCGAAGGAGTTTCAAAATTTTCACACCATATTATTATTTAAAATTTTAATATCCATACATATAGTAAAATAATTTATAAAGTTACTTACATAATAAAGTAAATATTATGTTTGCATTGAATTTTTGCACCGTATATTTATTTGAATTATTAATTTTAGTTGAAGGCATGATGAATGATCAAGGAAATAAGGTGGTTGTGTGTGATTAAACAACCATCATGCATAAAATGTTCAAATTTAGTTATAGAAACATGCATTAGCAAACATTTTAATATTAGATCACATTTTAGATGATGATGACCATGTCTAGCACCCACATTCAAACAACAAACAATTGGATTGTTTTCATGTGAAAAAAAATACAAAGAAAAAATGATGTTTTTGGGTTCCAAAATAGAAGAAAACAAGTTGTGCATTGCAAACAAAATTCAAGTGGACTACCAAGTTGCTACATTTGGGCTTTTGTCAACTCCTTGTCTTGACCAAATAAATATTAGCTTGTTAATGTTACCTTTTTTACTTTGAACTTAGTATAAATTGCATCATCTCCATCCTGTTAATTGACCTACTAAAAACTCATACCTTTTATATGTCTTTTGTACATATGTTATGTTTTTAAAATATTTTTTATTAATGGATACCATGTATTGATTATATTTGAATTTTGAAAGTAAATGTATTTCTATTATAGAACTAATTGAAACATATTTTTTACCCAACACCCAATACATGGGACACTATGTTTTTATTCACATATAATACAAAAAAGAGTGACCCACTTCAAGTGTCTTATTGGTTGAGATTGTTCAATCAATTATAACTAACCATGATATGGGACATATGATAGCAATGAGGATGAAAGTGCAATCATTATGGAATGCTTTTCAATTTGATGATCCTTAAACTTTCTAGTCCAAAGAATATTACATAATATTTTTATGTAGGAAATTTGATCAATGTAACCAAATAAACTACAAATCAAAAAAATTGAACATACAACAAAACTTGTTACAATCTAGCAAGTCTAATATCATTTGAAAAGGTAACCTTGTTCCCCTTCCTATTTCCATTGGGGAAGGGAACATATGATGGAAAAATTTCAATACATAATATCCTTCAATATTGAATGAAATTGTTTTTTTGGCTACATTCACATTATTCAAATCTATTAATCATGTATGATGTTCACTAGGTTGTCCAATTGATGAATTGTACATCACCAACATGCTTAGAAAAAGATATCAACTTGTTAAAATAAGAGAATCCATTAATATCATATGAAGATTTAATTCAACATATTATGAAAATCAACATACTTGAGATTTTGCATGGTTCCCCAAATTGGTACTACTACCAACTATGTGACCTTACCTTATAGCCATGGTTGGCAACTTGGGGCTACTTTAGTTATTTTTAACCTTGATAGATGTGTTGTTCAACACATCCAAGATATTTGTGATCTTGAATATGATGTATTATCATCACTAACTAAACAATTATCATGGAAAGATTTCCCCATTGAGTGTGCCCATTTATTCCACACAAGAATAATATGGGTATTTTTTAACAAATACATGTTTTGCCAAAAGGATATTCTTGGATGTGTTGAACAACACACCTATCAATATGAGGTCCAACATAGATTATCTTTGCATTGTCAAATAATCATATGGATTCGTAAAGATGATGTTAAGAAAACAAGAAGATGATTTGTGCATGAATGTAAAGCTTGAGCTTGGAGCTTAAATCTTAATGTGATTATAATCCATTTACATTGATGAATATATCCATAGATGAATGATTTCATATGGATGAATTTTATGTCTGATTTGGATTAAATGAATAAATAATTGGATGAAATTCAAATTGAACCCAATTCTTAAATAGTTTGAAGAATCAAAACAGACCAATTTTTTGAAAAAAAATCCAATTTCTTTACAAAGATCCAATATTTTTATTTTTTTAATGAGTACATTTATCAGGCTTTCACAGATTGAAGCAGCTCTTCCATTCCAGGTCTAGACGCCATTAAAAACAGGTCCCCTAGCTCCACATCCATGTCCAAGAACAATACAATTTGCAACCACCACCACCACTTGTGCACAAAATCATCAGAATCATGGTAGTCAAGCCATCATCGAAACCTAAGTGCAGCAATGTGGTGGGTTTTCTCAAAACACACTGCATGGCAAAAGTAAATACCAGATCATTTGCAGTAGTTCTGTAAGGTCATGTAGATGTGCACACTTGTAAGAGTTTTCGTGGTTTTCCATAGCCATTTGTCTTCTCTCCCTACCACACACACACGTTTGATGGATTTTGCTCAGAAAAAGAAACTACTTGATTGCATAGCCATCATGCTTTCCACAAATGTTGGATCATGATTTGCAGAAACCTTGATAAAGGTTTGGAGATAGGTAGATAGATTTTTCTTGTGATGATGATGATCCAAGACCCAACATATCTTCATGCTCTTCTTAGTCCAAAATATCAAATGTTGGGTTCATCTATTTCTAGCTGCCTTCTCTATACATAATGAGATAAGAAAATGGATGTATGATTTCTGCTTCTCACTCAACCACATTTATTAGCTTTGTATGCTCACTGTTGGTCACACAAACAGCAATTTGTAGCTTTCTATGTATGTGTGCTTTGCTGCTGCTCCCTCAATGTTCCACATTTAGCAGCTTTGTATGTATCTGCTCTTCTTCATTCACCACTAAAGTTTTATGTGTGGAGATTTTGAGTGATTGATTGATTGATCTGGGGCGTTGTGAGCAAACAATACATATCTGAATCTCAGCTTCTAAGCTGCCCCTGAAAACCAACCCATCTTTTTGCACTAAACAAATTTACATATGGGTTTTTGTAGCTTTCTTTTGAAGGAAACATTGAAGCATTCCATCTTTTGCACTAACTCCTATGGGCTCTGTAGCTTTGTTATCAGAGGAACCATTTGAGGCATTTAGTTGCTTAAAAGCCAACCCATCTTTTTGCACTAACTAAAAACTATGGGTCTTGTAGCTTTGGTTGGCTCTGCCTGCAAGGAACTAACTACATATCACCAAATGTGCTCCTAAAGTGATATAGTGGGCACTGGTAGTAGATTGTGAATCATCTATCTATTAAGCAAGGTAGTTTGTTTGGTTTTGTTTGTCATGCTGAGATCTCCAGAACCGTGGCGCTTCATGCTGTGTTCTTGGTATCTTCAGAAAGCTCTTGACAAGTAGGGGTGCACCAACTTGGTTTGAGACTGTTTGGAGCTACGGTGTGGAAGCTATTGAGTATTGAACTATTTTTTCTTTTTCTTTTTTGAAAAAAAAATTGAAACTGTAAACAATATTGGAATTTGGGTGTGTTCTTGGTGATGTTGGAAAGCCCTCAGCAAGTCAGATTTAGTAGAGTTTATTTCACAATTTTCAGAGCTAAGATGTGGAAGATATTGATTTTTGGGTGCATTTTGTTGATGAAAATTCAAACAAATTACAAAAATTGGTTTGGAAGGAAAATTTAGTTGAGCCCTCAATGTATTCACATTGTCAAATTTAGACATTTTCAATTCTGAAAATTAAAGAATGTGTTCACACTTGGGCCACTGGCACAGGCTACTACACTAGTGTTAATTAGTTGTGGGGGACCTCAAGGTTCATTTTTTTCCTAAAAATATCAATCTTTGGGTAGTCCCAAAAGAGATATGTTGTCATCTCTTCCTTGGCGCAGATAAGAATAGGTTAAGAGGATAAGGATGCAGGATGCAGCGAGGAGCTATTTGGGATATGTTTGAAATTTTGGAGACTCCCCAAGATAGTATCCACTTCAAAAACAAGGTGTGTTATACACAATGGCCCTGCCACTAATTTAATATCAACAATTGATAATTATGATAAATTGGTCATAGCTGGGGGAAAAATTAAAATAAATCTATTTTAATGTACATCATGTTGTTGTGAAAGAAAAAAAATTAATGATTTTTTTTCATATTCTAACATCACATTAGTTATGAGGAACCCAAAAGGGCTCTCACATTAAATGATGACATGCTTTAGGAACGTATTTAAACATTAAAAAATTTGTAACCAAACTGAAACTAATAGGAAAATGTCACAACATGATTTTTATTTTTTTGCAAATTTAATGACTTTTTTCGCAAAAAAAAAAGTGATCAAATGTTCTCTTTTCATATTTATTTTTCACATTTGTGCAAAATTTCAGACCAAAACAAAAAAGACTCTTTGTGAAATGTGTATTTGAATGTTTTCAATCACACTGTCACATTTTGAAAGAATTATGTAAATTTTTGCTTATGATGGGTGCCATAACCATTATTGGAGAAAGTATTTTCATATCTAGTTTTGTGGTGACAAAGTTAGTTCAGCTGGGTGCACATGTGAGGAGGTGGTAGAGAAAACAAAATGTCAAAAGATGAGTGTGAATTTTTCACAACCAAAATTGGGATGAACCTTCTAAAGACACAAAATGGGTAGTAGCCCAGCCAAATATATTCCAAGAAGACAACTTGGACAAAGCATATGGGACAAAGTAAAGCGCTATTGAGAACATGTTGGGAACACATTGGGAATAACCAAAATCCAAAAAAATCAATATCCCTTCTCCTCCCCCCCCCCCCCCCCCACACCACCCCAGCTGGTCTAGGGCAGGGTATTGAAAACTGGCCTGTCTAGTATTAAATATTTTCAGAACGGCTGCCCACTTAGGAATAAGTTTGGAAATATCGACCCAAACCGGGTTGGTCTAGTATCACTTTGAGAAAAATATGATACCATACTTATATCCACTTGTGAAGATATATTTTTGAAATGTAGGTTGTCTCTAAACTGTAAACCCCCTTTTGCATGTAACACTTGAGTTTTTCTTTAGAATTCCATTTTCAATTGCAATGGGGGAAAGCTTTGTGGCTATTCAAGCTATTTGGTGTCCAACAACATGTGCCAAAATACTTAATGTATCCTCTACCTGCTGGACAAGGTAGTTCAATATCTTCCCATGCCTTCATGCCTTGTAGTACAATGATATATACCTTAAACCTTAAAACCTAATATCATGCTGGAAGGACAAGCTGCTTGCAAAGCTTCAGCTATTGCTATTGAAGTGATAATGTTGTGCAGTTGCATGAAATCCTAAAGCCTTTGAAACACACAAAATCTACATAAGAATTACTAACTAGATAAGCAAATCTGCAAATAGGAACTGGCAAGCATGAATGCAAGTATGAGAAAACAAACAAGTGGATGTGTCAAACATAAGTAGGAGAAGAACTTTGAGTTTTTTGAATTTCTGGATGGCATCACAAACCCACATTCAAGGGAGTGGCAATTTACAGGTCGAAAAATCTCTCATCATCTGGACCTAACAAACAAACAATAGATGGAGCCAATAGGAAAATGTAGAAAGCCTTACAGCCCTACAAAGAGATGAAGCAAAAAACTAGAATGGTGATGGCACCTTCTATACACAATAATGTCACCATATTGTGTATTGTGGGATGCATCTTATTAGGGTTCTCTTTCAAGGGGGTGGCTTCCACTGTTGGGCGGGTATCAAAACAAAGATGACAATCTATCTGGTTTCAAGCCCATTTTCACCTTGAAAAATGTTGAGTATCACCCTTGACAATACCCCTTGTATGACGCCAGTCATGATGGTTTTCACTGGAGTGAGAATCGCCACCCTAGAGTCAGTCCCTTGAAAGAAAATTCAAAATTTTTGATACCCTGACAGGGTATGGAAGGGTAACAAGGTCTGAGATGTCGACCATAGATGGCCTGTTGTCTAGTATTTGCTCAAGTATTGTATCCAGATTATAAAAAAAGTTTTCATGACCAGACCAAATTCCCAGTCTGTTACCTTGTCTATTGTTGAACAAGTCATTGGTTTCTTCAACCATGATGAGTCTGTTACTTTACAAAAGGCAATTTTCACTTCATCCATTCCCAGCCAAGTATGGCAATAAATATCTCTTTCAAATATCTGTTAAATAGGCTGATTGGAATCCTATCCTGATCAAATAATGTAAAGAAATTTCTCAATTTGTCAAGTGAAACTCATGAAACCCTGCCAATCAAAAATAAACCAAAGCGCCCACAAAAGGGGGAATACAAGGAACAGGGCCAGAGTGAACCAGCCCCTGTGTCTGCACCAGTGGCCGTTCTGTCCAGAGAATGGGCTGAATGATTTGCCTCTTTACCTTACGTTAACCGACATTCTACCACAGTCAATCTTTTTTGGCTGCTGACCTTTGACCTTTTCTTTTTGTTGTCAATTTTTTCTCAACCCTGGTCTCCATACTACCCACCCACCTAGCTTCCTCACTGACCTAAATCTTAACCCTGCCTAAGAACTAACAAATAATCCCTTACTTATCTTGGCAAAACTTTTATCTCTTCTTGGCTAAACCTATATATCTTATTGACTAACTTTTATTTCTTAAATAATTTCTTTTGGCTAAACTTATATTTCTTTGCTAAACTTATATCTCTTGGCTAAACCTATATATTTCATTAGTGAAACTTCTATCTCTTGGCTAAAGTTATATTTCTTTTTTGTTAAACTTGTATATCTTGGCTAAACCTATATTTTTTCTTGGCTAAACTTCTATTTTTTGGTAAAATCTATATATCTTATTGGTTAAACTTCTACCTAATTCCTACTTCAAAAATTAACTAAGAGAATAGATACCTTTTTTAGTAATGCCACTTTAATTATTAGGAAAACATTTATTTATTGGCAAAACCTACCTACCCACAAGTCATCATACCTACCTATGCATTTGCAAATTGTGGACTTCAATTGCAAAAATTATAATGTAAAATGTGGGTATTGCAAAGGAGTTGTAATATTTATTTGTAATTTGATTCAAACTCGTGATGATGAGAAGCCACTAACCCCAATTGTGGGTATTACAATTGCAGGAATGTTTTTGTGGCAATCCTCTACCTCCACTTTGGATCATTTAATGCAAAATGTACTTAATTTAGTTAATGAATATGCTTGATAAATTTAGAGTTAAACAGATATCAAACATTTATAAATATTTGCACAATTTTTAATACTAATCAAAATCAAATCCTAGGTTGGATTTTGGGGGGAAATTTGGCCAAATCTTCACATACAACTACTTGCAACAAGATTCATTTTATTTCTTTTGAAAATGAATGAAGAAGGTTTCAAGTTGGGCCCCTCAAGTTGAAGTGACCACATTAAAGGTAAGAAAATAAATTTTTATTCCATTTATTTAATTATTATTTTTCATTGTGTTTCAATTTTAATTCATCACTCATTCCTAGAAGATTATTTTGTATGGCATTTATATATGTTTATATAGTTATTAATTTTTATGATATTTACCATTAAATTTTTTTAAATTTACATATAAATATAATGGGGTAATTAGTTTTAAACTCTAAAGCTAATGCTTCTAGTCATTATAATTTTTAGTTGATTAACTTTAAAATTCAAAATATAGTTGTTATTAAAAATATATATTCCATTTGTAACTATTTGTATAATCATTAAGTTGAAATCATTTATCATTTGGATTATTTAGGGTTTTAAGTTTAAGGTTTCATGAAATGTGTGTTGATTTATTTAGGTTGTGTTTTCAAATCAAGATACAACTCCTTTGAATGTGACATCATCCTTTAACATCAACAATATGATATTCTTTTTAATCTTATTATTATTATTTTTTTGTTCATAATTTAAGGAAATCAATCTCCTTGGATGGTTTTAATACGATCATCAAATTCCACTAAGAATGTTCCATGTTTGATATATTGATTAACATTTTGGCCTCCCATAGAGAGTGTGGATTTAGGGTCATAATGCCAATATTGCATTTTGTCACCCACATACAATGTGCATCTTTAAATTGTGATGCAAGTATTGCATTTCCTTCTCCCATATATAGTGTGGAACACAGTCATAATGGGTATTACACTTTGCCTTCACATATAATTTGCATATTTAAATTGTCATGTAGGTATTGCATTTCCCTCTATTATATATAGTGTGGATCATAGTCATAATGGGTGTTACACTTTGCCCCCACATACAATTTGCATATTTAAATTGTCATGTAGGTATTGCATTTCCCTCTATTACATATAGTGTGGATTAGGTTCATAATGTGGGTATTGCATTTTGCCCCCACATACAATGTGCATTTAAAAATTGTTGTGCATGTATTACATTTCCCTCTCCCATATATAGTGTGGATCAGGCTCATAATGTGGGTATTGCATTTTGCCCCCACATATAGTTTGCATCCTTAAATTGTCGTGCAGGTATTACATTTGCTTCTACCATATATAGTGTGGATTAGGGTCATAGTGTGGGTATTGCATTTTGCCCCCACATAAGTGTGCATCTTTAAATTGTCATGCAAGTATTGCATTTACCTCTTCCATAAATAATGTAGTTTGTTGATTATCATGTGGGTATTACATTTAGATTATCCATAGATAATATGGATTTAAAATAGAATTGAAAGTATTGTAATTTATAATTTATAATTATGGCCATAAACCATATCATATTTTTCCATATTTAACATTTAAGGTATTATGTGTATGATTGTATAGGGTTTAAATGAGGGATACAAATCAAGTACTTAGAACATGTACATTTGCATTAGTATTGAATATGGCAATTAACATGTAATTCAACATATTGCAAATATAAAGTTTTGGACATTAACATCAATTTACCATCTCTTCTTGTACAATTAATTCAAGGCATAATTTCAAACATGGGTCATGTTTCAAAATGTCAATCTATTGAAATCCAAAACCCAAGGAAGTCACATTTTAACATGGACTTGGCATGGAAAAATGATTTTTGACATGGAGGGGCATATATAATCGAAGTTGAGTGTGCATACATCCCACATGCATGAGTTTTGGAATTTCTAACCATCGAACGAAGCCATGAAAACTGTTTGATGGAATGGAACATTTATAAACGGGTATCCCCACAAGAAAATGTAAAAATGCCAAGAATCAAAAACCACCTTGGCCACATTTGATATGATGTTATATTGTTCACTCTTGTTATATGGAACTTGTTTTTTAATTTCATATTGTACCAAACCTTAGGTCCTAAATTGATTGCACGTTTTATAGGTATGCATGTGGGTATGGACTCAAAAATGATTGTGGAGACCCAAACCACCATCAATATATTAAATGGGGTTGTTTAACTCAATTTTTGATTAAGCAAATGTACACATGACCTGAGGTGGTGGAGATAATCTTCTACCATCAACCGCATACAAAGACCAAAGGTGAAATTGCACATGGCATACATGACCTTGGTTCCATTACGTAACCCTTTTTTTTTGTCCCATGAACATCACAAGACCTCAAGGACCACATTTGGACTCAATTGGGTTTAAGTTACATCATCAAGTAAATATGTGATGAGCATAAAACAATATGGTGGGTTAGAATCAATGCAAGAGAAGTGATGGCAAGAGTTGATTTCATTAGGCAATAAGACCTTGTTTATTTGGATTACAAACACAAAAAAGGGAACTGGCATTTATGCAACAATCTGGCCATTTCCCTTTACACATGGGCATTTAGTCATCCAAATGATGTGTTTTGTTTTCAAGATGCAAGTGAAGGTAATGGGATTCATGTCCCATTCACAATAGGGATACAAACCCCATCTCAATTATAAACCATTGTTTCATTAGGTGGTAATGGGGTAATCTCAATGGATGCCACCTTCGGCACCAATGATGTGAAATTTCATTTGTTCACATTAATGGTGTTTAATGCACATTGCACTAGAGTGTCGATTGCATTGATCATTACAAACTACCAAACATGCAATGATTTGGCGGAATGGTTAATTCTTTTGAAAACAAAGCTTCTAAAGAGGAACCTTAAGTGGAAACCTTCATGTTTCATTGCTGATGATGCTCCATAAGAGTTACAAGCATTGCGATGAAGTTTTTTCTCATTTTACCTTTTTTTGAACTTTTATGTACATGCAAAATTTCAAATTTTCATCCCACATTTTCCATTATAAATATGTTATTAGTTGAAATGATAATAAATTGGTATTTTATGCATGGTTAATTAGGATTGTGCGAGGCAAGGATCAAGTGCCCATTTACCTTTGCACATGGCACTTTTTAAAGGTTTGGCACTTACATTAATGGAAAAAATCAAAGATAATGGGGTGTGACATGTAATATTGGACGACCTTCGCACCATCATGTACATGCCCATTGAACCAAGTGAAAGCATTGAAGGCTTCATGACTTGTGGGAGAAACGAAATCATTGAAAGTTTCACCCAACATTTGCCCGGTGTTTTATGGACTCGATACTTTTGGACCTATTATTTTTCAATTTGGTACATGAATTAACTTTCAATCCATTATTGTTGTTCCATCATGTTGTGCATATCCCAAAATATTCATTCCTTGAATTAAGGTAAAAACATCAATGATGGACTTGGCAATCCCATGTGAGTTTTGTGTATTTTGTTGTAGATTTGTGGATGGTGGGGCTTTGACAAGTGCCACATTCAAACCAAAACACACAAACATCAATTGAGTTTTATCATGGGGCATTGAAACATTGGTTTATTTTTGGAAACAAAAGGGCTTCAAGGTCAGCGGATTGATTGGTTAGTGTGGATACTCACAATGATGGTTGAAAAAATTACATGCCCACAACTAAAATAAAAAAACACATGTATAAAAAATAAGGTTGTGGAACACATTATGAAAGTGAACATTGAAAAGGTCACATAGATCCTTCACACCCATGACACCCATGGGATGGATGATTTGAAGGAAACCGGCCATGCATGGATGGTAAAAATTTAACAACATTTGAATATCACATACAAGGTCTCATTTCCTTTCACCAAGTATGATTGTTGCACATGTGAACGAGTGTTGTGTGGAAATTTGTGCAAACATCAAATTGTTGTTATTCTGACATGTATCGATCTCATTAAAAAGAATATCATTCAATATTATGGGACATGGCATGGATTTGATCATGGAGGTTTTGCCACCATGTTTGTGAACCCTACCTATTTGCACATTTATGACAATGAATCTAATGATGAAAAGGGGCCGATGAATATAATTTTGAAAAACCATGGGTTGTTGATATGTGTGGGCTTATGACACCGGATGATACTTCCCCCAATGTGAAAAAAGAAAAGGATCACAACCAACCTTCAAGTTCATCCACCCCCACAAAGAAAACGTTTACTCGAATGGGTGACGTAATGCAAGAAATGATTAACAAAGTCAAAGAAGGTGGGGTTCAACTCATAAACCACACCATATCATTAGTGCATGTTATTGCAACAGATGTATGAGGTATTTGCCTTTCCAAGGTGAATGAAATCATGCATCTTGACATGGTATTTCATTGTGTCAATGTTGACTTAGTAATTCAATGCATCAAATGAAGGATTGGCATGAGACAATGTTAGAACATGGAAATATCCATAAGAAGAAGGTTCATGAATAAGAAAAAACAACACAAAATTCTTTGTACTTATCTTTCATTTTAATTTTCCATTATTAAAATGTGCATGATATTACAATTGTGTCAAAGAATAGATTATTGAAGTGTTAATGCATTGATTTTGTATAAGTGAACATATAGGGTTTGAAGGTTAAAATTACATTGTTAAGGCTATATAACAAATATATTAAAAAACTCTTAAACAAAAATATTTCACTCAAATATCATATAAAGGTGAATATTGCATATTTGCATCATGTACGACTAATCTACCACCCTATACATTGTGGGTATTGTAGGTCAATTGTACAATAATCACTAGGTCAATATGTGGGTAATGGTTACCCATTTTGTTTTTTGTGGCATTTAATTGGTCTTGGATGTAGGTATTGCAAGGTTTAAAATATATCATAGTTAAAGGTTAACGAACACTAATATAAATATTTCATATAATCTCATTTTTTCATGGGTATTAATTATATATTAGTACATTAGATGAAGGTATCGCAATTCCCCTACTCCTTCCAGTGGGGGATTTGACCACTTAATGTGGGTATTGTCTTACCTTTTCTCATCAAAATGATGATTTGTTTTAATGGGTTTGTTTTATCTATAAATATCGTTTGGACATTTCTTATTACATTCGGTCCATTAGATGTAGGTACTGCATTTGGTAGACAAGATTCCACTTAGATGATAAGGGATTAAATTTTTTTGCAATACTTGCATAATAAATAATTATTAAGTAAAAGGGGCTTTTGGCGAAGGTACACAATATAGATTTATGTAGGTATTGTGATAAGCTTACCATGGTAGACTAATAGTATTACATTATAGTAATGAAGGAAAAATTGCCTTAATGATCGTCCTAACATTGATTACAAATGATGTAGGTATTGATAATTGTTTTTTTTTAAAGGTATCTTTTAGATATCTCCTTTTTTTTATATACACTAGATGCAAGTATTACAATTGGTAAACAAGATGTACTTACATAACTTTAGATACTTAAATAACCTTAAATGATGAGGGTATAAGTTTTTGCATTATTAAATCAAGGGGGGTTACACAACATAGATTTACCTAGGTATTACAATTTGGGGTTGGGGCATGCATTTGGGATTTGACATAAGGTGATAAGGTACGATATTGCAAATTGAAAACTTTAACCTTCATCTAAAAACTAAATAGTTTCATACAAAAAAAACCTTAAACCTAGTCTTGCTAATTTTTTTTGCATAAACCATAAATTATGTAAACATTATAACTTAATGGATGCATAGGTTTAAATTTGAAAATTTAAACAAACCTACACAATGAACCCTAAAATGTTGAATTGAAACCTTTGTATGCAACAAAAAATCCTTACATTGACCCCTAAATTAAATAAACATAGAAAAAACTAGTGGCATAATTTTAATGGTGGAATTTAACAATTTCTTAAAAACTAAGTGTTAAACCTAATTTTGGAATTATTTTTGCATAACCCTAAATTGTGTACAAACTATCAACATTGGATACATAATTGTAATAAAACTATGAGTTTTTAAAAATATAAATACCAATAAAACTTGTGTCTTAAACTTAATTTGGGGGGGGACCCCATCCAATGGGAAGGTTTTTAGTCATTCATACCTTTGCCATGGAGTCACTTTCATTTTCCTCTCTTTTAATGAAAAAGAAAAAAATAGGAACCTCCTTAAATATATGTGTGCGTGAATACATAAATTCACTTTAAAAATATTCCATGAAAATAATATAAATTTTAGGAAAAAGGGTACCTTTTTAAAAAATGACAAAAAAGTGGGCTTAATTTCCCAAAACCCTAAACCCAATGTCCCCCCTATTTATTTGAAACATATATTAAGAATAAAATAAAATTAAGGTAATGTAACATAAACATGAATTGGTTGATATGCGCATATTGCAATTTGAGACACTTTATGGAAAACCCAACCATAAACAAGAAAAGGTCAAAAGTTTGCAATACTTGCATAGACAAATCGGTTTATGCACCAATGGGTGCTTTCATGAAAGTGGGCAATGTAATTATATAAAAATATTAAATTAATATTTTTCCTTAAGGTTATTGTGTGGGTATTTCATGATAAAGATAATGAAGGTATCATTTAAATGTTCTAGCATGGCCACATAATGTGCTAACCATATTAGATGAGGGTATTGCTCATTTGGTTTGTAGTAAATGTAAACCATTTGTGGTGGATGGGGGTATTATGTGCAACATGGCATAAAATGATCCCAAAATTTACAAATCCCAAAATTAAAAGTTAGAATTAAAATAAGTGGATTGATACAAAAATGTTCAAGTAACCCCACTACAAAAAGGATGGTGACAAAAATATATCATGCTAAGTTAATTAAACTATAATGACTTGATACAAAAATCATGTGTACATGCACTAAAGTTATATCTATGATTAATCCTCTTGTAGAGATGAACTAGAAACAATGTGCATATTGGTGCGATGGTGTGTTACAACTTCAATAGCTTTTGTTGCATGATGATGAATAAATAGTTGACAATGCTCAAATGTAAATCAAATTGCATCAACAACAAAAGCCTCCTTTGTTGTGCCCTGAAACCTAACACAAAAAAACAAAAAAAAAATAGATACCAATGTTAAGATGCAAACAATGTAAAAAAAGAAGGCATAAATATGAAAATATACTACCCGTGAATGATTTTAGAATCATGATACTTGGATATTACATCCATTTCTTTGGTTCAGTTGTGTTTATTAAACTCCAATGTCCAATGTCAAGTGCCCCATGCAACTTTCAGAGGTTTTGCATAGCCAACTCTACTTGCCTTGATTGTCTCAACAAGGTTTTCATCCTCTTCAAGGTGCGCCCATGCGCTTTGTGGGGTGAACCCCAACCCGCATGCCAAAATCCCAATGATGCCCAACAACATCTTGGAAGTTAAATGTACCAACAAGGGCCACTTAATTTGTTCCATTTGTTGCGCTTGGGTTTGAAGTTCATCCCATTCTAATTTTGCTTTCTTCTTCATTGGATTAAGGGGTTTCTTTTCATTTACTTTTGCCTTGCATGTGGGTTGCTCAAAATATGAGCATTCATAGAACCGTGGTTTTGTTGCCTAAGCCCCCTAGGATGAATAGAAAGACAACTAGATTTACCTACCTCCAAGTGAAGCCCATGTTTATTATCCAAATGGCAACGAAACAACCATATAGCAATGTAACTAATGATGCATTTATTAACCTTGCAAACCCACCTTGACCCCTTGTGGACCTAATCTACATCTTCCATGGCATGATTTGGTGGTACTTCTCCATGATCACTTTCATGTGCAACCACCTCAACCCCAACAAAATTGTAATCAATCCAACAAGTTTGCATTATGAAGGTATTGTAATCAAACCAACCCTTAAACCTTAAAAACATGATGAGGGTATTACAATTAGACTAACCCCTAAACATTAATCAAGATGAGGGTATTGCAATTAGACCGGGCCCTAAACAATAATCAAGATGAGGGTATTGCAATTAGACCAACCCCTAAACAATAACCATGATGAGAGTATTGCAATCAAACCAACAAATAAATAATAAACATGATGAAGGTGTTAAAAATAAACTAAGACCCTAGACCCATTATATTAGGCCATTGCTTGGTATTATGTGAAAGAATCACTTATTTAAACATATGGGTATTGCTTGAAAAAAATTTGGCAAAAAAATTATCCATCCCCATTTTCAAATAGAGAAGGAGTATGGGATAGGATTTAAGGTTCCCAATGTTTATGCTACATAAAACTTTTTAAAACCCTAGCACGTCCGATAATTCATCACAAGATATTTACCTTCAAGAATATGTGTATAAATGAAAACTCTTTGCTCTATTCCAATTTGCTCTTCATTTGTTGCTAATTATCTTGGTTGATGCCATTCCTTGGCATTTAGGTCTCTTTCGAGGATGTCCCATCCTAATATAATACAACTGTTAATTCATTTTTTGTTTATTCTTCTATTTCTAGTTCATTAATTTCATTTTCATTTCTAGGCACATCATTCAAAAAAACACATAAATCCTTCAATAACAATTAATCCAAAAGAACAAAAAAAAACTTGAAGTTACCTGTTACAGCCTAATGCCACCAACTTCGACCTAATGCAACCAGTAGCAACTATTTTATACACATTTGCAACAACAATTATATGTAAGATTAGATGTTGCTAATGATATTTAAAGGCTTAAAGGTTTTTTAATTATAAAATTATAAAATAAAATTATTATTCAAAATTTTATGGTTAATATCATTATTTATTATTACATGATCATATTATAATATATAATTTTCATATTAACTAATTAATTATATTGATTATTTAAATTTTAAATTTTATAATACAAAATATTTCAAATGATTAAGTCCTGCCATGTGTCACCTTCATGTAAATTTTCATAAAGGCAACACGTGGCAACAAGATGATGATGAGCCTAGCTCCTCATCATCTTTTACAGTGAAAAAAAAACAAGCAAATGATGAGAATCTTACAATAAAAGGCCTACAAATTACAACTTTAATCGTGGAATTGGAAATGAAAGTTATAATATGTTGGCATTTTTTTCATATTTTGTAAATTTTACAAAAGTAAGATTTATGTCTTCAAGATTAAATCATGTGGGCTCATCTGCATGGATGTACCCATGCATGCAAGAGATTCTAAATTAAAGTTTTTTTCAAAGCCAATTACGAAGGCATCTACCAATTACTCTTTATTTTTCAAATGTGCTTGTTGTTTCACATCACAAAAACGATATGAAATTGGCTATCCATAGTCATGTGTTGTGATAATGATGCCAAATAATGTTGTTCCTTGGGTTTCTCAGGTTCATTATTACATAAACAGAAAAGCCTGGTCATCTTACAATGACATGAAACATGTTTGGTTTTGTTTCAATAAATAGCAAATGTTTCTTTGGCAAATAATATTGTACTACAATAGGTAACCTGGCCAAGGTTCAAGAGCCCTTGGTATGGTGCCCTGTGCCGACATAAATAAACACTTGTTCTCACTATTGGGTGCTTCTTACATTGAAGTGTAACTACACAATTTCACATTTCAACACTAAAATTGCATCATTGACATGGAGGTCGTGTAAATCTAGTAATCATGTTTGCCCTATTGCACTACTATTATTTCCATAAACATTTGCATTCTTGCATAAAGAAAATCATCAAAAGCACTCACATTTGGAATCTATTCCACTGACATATTATGTTGAAAAGAAGGAAGAAAAAAGAACTTCCAAGTAACACTTAGCACTAGTAGATACTTTTGCACTCTCTTGAATCTTCAAATTTTGGAATATAGCAAGCAATCCTTTTGCTCTTTCTTGATAAATGGTACAATTAGCTTCCTTTTGAATGCATCTAGAAACACATGATCTTAAAGACTTGCAATACCTTTGCCAAAATATAGTTTCGTTTGCCTTACTATGGGCAACTTTCATTTGTTCATTATGCCATTGTCTTTTTGCACTCAATTCCTTAGCAAGAGCTTTGTTGCCTAAGAGATATGCTTGCATTGCTTAATTCACTCACAAAAAACAATGAGAGATAGTTGGTTTCCTTCCATGCTCTTTGATAGAAGCTAGAATTTTTATAAAAAAAATACATTCAAATTTTGAAACATCCTCACTTGCTCATTCAACACTTTCAAAACTATTTCACATGTGAGCTTAAGGGGTCTATGAAGTGGTCCTTTGGATTACTCAAGATCTTCATGACCACACCAATTCTACTTATGACACAAAAGTATTTGCATGAAACAGACATGACAGGACAAGTTGACTACAAAAACCTAGCTAAAACATTAAAAACTTGTATATGTAGTTCACCACAATGTGAAATCTCATGACTAATAACAACTTGCAAATCCTAAACTACTAGAATAATTATATAGTTGATTTCTAGCTAATCTTCTCATTATCTCCATTCCATGGCCATCAACCTAAAATGAAGAGTGAAAGCAAAGGAAGTTCTTGACATAAAGTCCAAGCTTCTAGTCAGAGTAAACCAAACACATTATGAGGGTGAACACTGCCACTACACACCTTGTTTGGAAGGAACAACGGAAGTAACCAATCAATAACAAATCGAAAATAACTAAGATATGAGTAGTAGAAGATAAAATTCCAATACAAGCCAAAATAAAGACCTCCCAACAGAAAGCCCATCCATTTTTTTTACTTTAAAAAATGCCACATGAAAAAAAACTAGAAGATGACGACAAACCGAAAGCTCATCATTGTTTTCTGCAATTAGTTCACAAAAACACCAGAAAACAATGATGAGTTGGGGGGCTCATCGTTGTCTTTTGCAACTAGTCAGCAAAAACACGAAAAGACAACAACAAATTAGGGGCTCATTGTTGTCTTTTATGGGCATTGAAAAAAAATGAAAAGATGACAAGGAGCCCTCGACTCATTGTTGTCTTCTACAACTATTATTTTTTTTTAAAACAACAACAATGAACCCCTAGTCGTTGTCATTGTCTGCACATTATGGAAAAAATAGAAGAAGAAGACGACGAGCCGTCGTTGAGCCTTCGGGTTGTTTGTTTTCTGCAACTAGTTGACAAAAGCACTAGAAGATGACGACAAACCCTTGGCTCGTCGTTGTCATTTGCATCTTATGGAGAAAGCACAGGAAGATGACAAGGAGCCCTTTGTTTGTCATTGGGGGCTCGTCGAACCAATCAACAAAGACACGAGAAGACATCAACAAGCTAAGGGCTTGTTGTTGTTTTCTATGACTATTAAAAAAATGAAGCGACAAGGAGCCCTCAGCTTGTCGTTGTCATCTACACCTTATGGAAAAAACATAAAAAGATGACAACGAGGTGGGGGCTCGTCATTGTTTTCTAGAGCTACCAAAAAAAAAAAGGAAAAAATGATGATGAGCCCGACTCATTATCATCTTATGTTGTAGCACATGAAAAAAACAAACTAAAAGACAACGACAAGCTTGGTGGCTCATCGTTGTCTTCTACAAATGCAATGAAAAAAAAAATTAGTAAAGAAAACAAAAAGTGATGATGAGCTTTAACTTTTTGTCATCTTTTACACCACATTAAAAGAGATTTAAAAAAAAACCTAGAAGAAAAATGTACCTGCATTCCAACACGATTGCCCTAACAACATTTGTTGTAGTAATGGAATGCACTACAACAATGTCGCTCCAACAACATTCACTCCAGCAATAGTCATTCCAATAATGATCATTGCAACAAACTTTAATTATCTAAGCATAAATGATGTCGAAGCAGAATCCAAGTGCTAATGAATTGTGAAAACATGCAAAGCAAATAAGAACATTAACCTAAACCCAAATTAAAAATCTAAAGAAACCTTAAGTGTAGACAAAAAAAATAGAAGACATACCTTGTTTTTGTGTCTTCTTGACGATGTTGCACCTTGCATTGCTTAGTTTTTCAAGTTGCAGCAACTCTTTGTTCTTCTTTGAACATTAGCAGCAGTGACAGACAATGGCCATGTTCTTTCAATTTGCAGTAGCAGTGCCAAGGATGACAAAAAAAAAAGGACTTTGAGAGAAAAAAACCCTGAACATAGGTAGACGAATAGGGTAGGTGGGAATAATTTTTGAACAAGGTAGTTGGGTGAGTAGGATAGGTCCACAGGTGGAATTTTTTTTTTGAACCTAGGCAAAAAAAAATGTGGCTCAACCTTTGTGATTGGACTAGGTTCAATAACTAAATGAGCATTAGTTCATCCGAAATGGAATGGGTGTAGTCATGGAAGTTGGGTCACTTAAGCCTAAGGAACAAAATTAATGATCCTTAGAAAAGTGATAATTGCCCAACATTGGTGGTTTCACAACAATCAAGCCGATCTTAAATTATGAGGTGAAATTTTTTGTGAAACTAATGGGTTCTTGATTTGGTGCGATCGAGTCATGTTGTCAAGGCACAACCCATTATTTTTTCTCTTTTGTACTCAAGCAGAGTTCTTATTTGTAATATGCATAGATACAATAGACTATATGTTTATCATTCAACATATAAAAATTGGAGGTCATATTGATGTTTTAAATAAAATGTGCGAAAATGATTGTGTGAAGTAATGTGCAACCTTAGTACCTAGTTTATTAAAAAACAATCCAAATCTCATGCATGCTTCTTAGAGCTCCAACTCAACCTTCACAAAAATGGATTTTGATGAAATTGACTAAAATACAACTTGCCAAATAAGGGTCAATGTAGTGAAACATTTAACCAATCTAATGTTCACTTTGAAATTGCAAAAATGCAAACCCAAGGCACATCTAACCACAACCAAGGGCAAAAGAGCCACAAAAGCCTATGGCAATATCCACACGAATGCTTTTTATTTTGGCAAAATTTAGAAAATTTTCAAGCAAAAATGGGGTGATTTCACTACTTAGGTTTATTTTAGACCATTAGACTAGGCCAAAATTGTTGGCAATCAATGACTTTTGATATGATAGGAGTCACTTTGGTGATGAAAGTTAAATATCTATTAGCCACCTTTGTGAAATAATTTAACCATTGGATGCCACAATTTGATTGTGTTGTGACGCTAATCAATTCACAACAATCCTCATTGGCAACAATGTTCATCACATTTGTGTTTTGTAGCATTCTAAACCCAATTGTTTGCCATTACTACCCTATTGTGAATTTATGTTGCCACCAAGTTCTCTTTCAAATTTGTTGTCATTGTCAGTCTTTCAAAGAGCTTGCTTGAGTTGCAAGTTGCAAGCATTTAACTTGAAAAGCACCAATGGATAGTCACCAGTGAAAAGAAGCTCCAAGCCTCCAACATATGGTTGTTGCTGCCATCAAGCTTATTACTTTCAAACTTTTTCCAAATCCCGTTGTTATTTTCAAGATTGTTGCAAATCGCAATGACACTATTGTTGCTTTCAAGCTTGCTGCATAACACAAATTTTGGTGTCATTGTTACAACCTTCAAGCTTGTTGCAAATCCCATTTCTACAACTTTCGGTGCTACCTTTAAGCTTGTTACAATTGATCTACAGTTCAATAACCTTGAGGTATGATCGATCTCTTGACATTGTCATTGTGTATAAAACTTATGATCATGAATTTGAAGCATTGTGCATTATTGCATTTTGGTGTAGCAATTTTAGGGATTTCGTGTACATGAATTTTGTGTTTTGCTACAATACTTTGGTGTTGCATTTTGCTTATGGTGTTCACTATAAATATTTTGGTGTTGCACTTTACTATTGTTTTATAATTTTGGTTTTTATTATAAGTATTTTGATGAACTCTACTTTGTGCTTTTGAGTTTCTTGCAATTGCATCTAGGTTTAACTTGTTGCTTACAACTGCTATAACATATTTTTTGCACAAGGTATTTTACTATGTTTGTGATTAGGGTTGGTTATGGGTTCAAGTGCATTACTGCATTAGGGAACTTTGGTTCAATTTTGGTTTGTAATGATGCCACCATTGAGGCCCCCATCGAATTTCAAATATCAAATTATTTTTCTAATCCTTTGGATGTCAATGTTTATTCTTCTAGTCATGCTTCAAGTGTTGGTTTGTTTACACCTACACCTTGAACAAAATTCCTGAACATGCTTTCGGGTGAACAATTGTTCCAAGTGTTCGACATTGTGCACAAAAGTAAGCATCCATCCCATATTTTAGAAGGAATTCTAGGAGTTACATCTTTATATCACCATTCAATTAATGCAATTCTAGTTGTTGATATCACTCAAATTTTTTCTACCAAAAAAATTTCAGAAGGAGTGGGAACTCAACCAGATGTTTCAAAATGTTTGGGCTATTAAGTTTCCATGGGCTAAAGTAGTTATTGGTGTTGAGGGGAAAATGACCCAAATGAGATGTAGGATTTGTAATGAAGCTGAAAAAAGAGAAAAATTCTTAGTTCCTAAGTTCAATGGATTACAAAAACATGTAGGTCATCAAAAAACATCTGCATGTTTAGGGGTGGTGTTGGTTAGTATTAGATCAACAAAATTAGCTAGCATGTTAAGAATGAGCACTAATTGTTTTTCATGGGCAAACTTTTGTGGTTCAACAAGTTGCAAATGAAGATCCTATAAAATGTAAGAAAACTCCCATGCAATTTGTTCCAATTTTCCATTTGTTGAGGCAAGGATGACTTATGATAGATGTTGTGTGATTTTATGTCAATGCCTACAACTATCATTGTTGTCACACATACAACACATAACATAAAGATACCTTAAATAGTACACCACATCCAAACCAAAATATGACTCACCTGTAACATGTAAGAATCCAAACCCAAAACATTAAAGTAACAAAAATCATGAATCAGATAAAATTGTAGAACATAAGAATAACATGCAAACATGAAAACATTATGTTTTGGAATCTCAAATCACCAAAAGTGATTTGAGATCACATAATTTAAGATTATATCCCATGACAAAATATTTCAAACCTTTTTCACACTTGAATTGTTTAAAGATAAAACTAACCAATTTAGCTAATTTAGTTCATCCCTTACTAAGTGGGACTTAACTAAGTAGCTAAACTAACACATTTGACAGTTGTCATGCGTTCCTATGTGTTAACACCTATAATTATTTTTGTCGTCACACATATTACAACACATAACATATAGATACTTTAAATGATACACCACATCCAAATCATCCCCCTATATGGGGTTAATGTCCCTCTAAGCCAGATAACATTATAAAACTATCTAATGGAAATCCATTGTAGATTAACACGTTTGTTCCAAGGCAAAAGTACCAATAGGTCGGGTGCAAATGTGAGCCTTATTGTTATTCACCTATTTGTAATCCTTCATATCTCCAACCAATTGTGAATCACCATGGAAGGAAACCTTAGATTAGTTTCACTATTTGACCTTAGGAACCTGGGTCTATTGGATGCACTAAGAGCAAAACCATTTGGCAACTAACACTTCTTCCATTGGTGGCATGAAACATCCCATGTGCCAACCTTGAGAACATTGATCATAAATCAACATAGTAGTGGCTCTTGAAGATTGCCCACACAACATACATTGTAGGCCAGCAAAAATCATGGCTAAAAATGGATCATTTTGGCCATTCACATTGGGAAGATGACATGGTGCACAATTGCACACATGGTCCTTCCATGTCTAACTATCTCAGCTTTCCAACAACAACACTCTTGAAGGTAAAACCCTTTGCATATGTAAAATAACACGTCCTATAGTCACATCCAAAATAATTGGTGTTGTATGCTACAAATAAACATAATCTCTTTGCTCAAATCTCCAAACCCGAGGTTAATAACTACCTCCATGAATAGTGGCATAACGCAATGTATCATGGTGTTGGGCAATTGCTAGATTTTCCATAGCCATAGCCATAGGCATCACATGCTTAAAATAAAATTGTTCATTGGTCACATGCCTAAAGCCACATTGAAGGATCATCCAAATTCACCATTACCATAACATCACATTGAATGGAGGTTGGTAGCTCGAGATGACGACCAAATAACAAAAAAATAATGAAAATGATGCAAGGGAAGCCCGTTGACTAAACCTATATCCCATGGTTAACCATGATAACTATAGGTCCCAATCCCTAGTCTGGCCTTTTTAGAGACCATATTCATGTAATCATTATTTCATCATCTACACCATTCGTTCGACTAATCTATCTACCCCAAGATGATTTCATAAAATAATCTGATGATCAATCAATGCCTTTTCACAAAACTCTTGGAAATTCCCAGAAAATTCTGTACCTTGGTCAATGAGAACCTTGGTTAGAACACCAAACCTATTGAACACTCTATCCAAAAATCCATATGCAAAGCTCCCTCATTGCTATGATCTGGCAACGACACCAACCACTTGGATAAATGTTTGATCATAACCAAAACACATGGTTATGCTGAAATGTCAAACTTAATGGGCTAGCAAAATATCAACTCCATTGATAACCTAGCCCCACAATAAGCAAAGGTTGTAATTGAGGTGTAGGTGCATTAACTGATGCACGAACTTGGCCACACACCATACATTGAAAAACAAATTGTTGAACTTGTAGTTGCATCCCTTGCCACCAATATTGTGTTTGGAACAAACTACATGTGCATTGGATCCCAAAATGACCCAACTCCTCATGAGCATGTTGTACAAGGCTTTCACATTCTTTTCGGCAAGGTAGTACTCGTATTCATCCATTCGTCCACACCCGTACTAAAAAATTACCTTCCCATTTGAATCGCTTGGCCCTGTGCACAATGTGGTTTTGTTCCTTAAGTGTTACTCAACTGGAACTTCACATGCTTGTAGATGCAATAATAGGTATATCTTCATGGATGTCTAGGACACCATTGCCTTCTAGTTTAATATCTTGATCATGATGGAAATCCCCATTATCCATGCCATTATGGGGTACATTTCCAAAATGTTCCAACACAATGCACAAGTATGTAAATGCATGCCATATTAGTATTGCTTCCAAATCAATGTCCCCATGCCAGCGAGCCCTAGTGATATCCTCATTGGTACTTGGGTTTTGATTCAATCCATCGACATGCTGGTTAACCTTACTAACCCTATGAACAATGTAAAGTCATACTCCTGTAGGATAAGTGCCCAATGCACCAACTTTCATGTGAGCTAATTTAATTCCATTAGGAATTTCAAAGGTTGGTTGTCATGACCTTAACCCTGGGTTCGTGACCAAGGCAAAGGCATGGAAAGGTGCGAACCAAGAGTGCAACCTAGGAGACACATTGGCATTCCCGGGAGTGTGAAGGAATGAACCCACACACTCCCAAGTGGACTCCCACTTTGGGAGTTGGAAGCCCTATGGAGTTTCGAATTTTCAAAGAGGTATTTTAGGGGTCAAAATTCATTTGACTAAAAAGTTCCTTATGCCATTAGAAAGCTCTTGGAACATAGATGTAGTTGGGGTAATTCAACTTATAAACGAGATGAAGCTGAATTTTTAATGGCCAACTTTTGGCATATGTTGGTGAATTGCAATGAACCGTTTGTCTTCCCATCACAAATCCAACAAGTTTTCTATTTCGATGATTCTTCCAACCCATGGTGGAAGGTTATATTGTATAAGGAGCCACAAAACAAACACATGTTCCTAGACACCTATGGGGAGTACATTAGCACAAATGAGTATGGAAGTGTGTTGGATGCATAAGGGGCAATGCAAAATGCACCAACCACTCCAAGTAATTTTGGTGCAATATTCCTCTTTAGGCAAGAGTCACTATTACTCAATGAATCAAACCAACTTAGCCTTAAAAGATAATCCCAACAAAGAAATTCGAAGAGGTAGACATTTGTTTCAATAAGCAAGGACATGTCAACTTAATGTTTCACATTTTTTAACCACTTTGATACCATGCCCAATGACTTTAGATGAAGATGTTTGAGTTCTCCCATTTCTGATGTTCTATCACATCTAAACACCATGAAACAAATTTTCCAACAAACTTAGAGTTTCTAGTGGCAAGGTGTAATGTAATGAAAGTTATTGACTTCAAGATTAAAGGGTTTCGAAATTACCAAAGTTGGAAATTGGTCACAACAAAGTTGTAAAAAAATTCCAATTAAATTGAACTTAAAGTCAATTCAAAGTTGAACTATAGTGGAAAACATAGACATTATTTCATTGATCAAAATTTCCAACATTCATCCATAAGCAAGGTTAACCAAGATAGTGAAGCAATCGACATGATAAAGCTTGACAAATTTTGAAAGTGGATTTCTCCACCATTGATGGTCTATGAATTTACTAACTAAAAATAAAAATCAATGGTCAATTGGTAGCGATGGTCAACACTGTACACTTACCAACTTAGTTAAAAAGTTGACTAAGTTGAGGTGTGAAACGAGCCATGTGGAATCTGTTGGAATAAATATAACTATGCAATTGAAAGCAAGTTGAACTTAACTGTAGTCCAAAATTGTTTGGTTAGAAAATGGCCTTTTTCTCTTAGTGCATGGTGTAGAGGGATAGTTCAAGCAACCAAAAATCTTTAAACCTTAACCCTCTATGCAATATGTTGTTCTTGTGTTTTTGTTATGATGTTTGCAATACTTGTTTCATTTCAATGAATTTTGTTGATTTGGTTGGTATGAGCCTTGAAGTGTATGCAATATCTATTTTGAACGTAATCTTCCATTAAAGTAGTATGTAATTTTGACTTGTTTTGTTTTATTGTAGGCAATCTCCTTCTGTAGTGGCTAGGGTCTTCAAGATTAGGGTTCAATACCCCTAGGAGATTTTAACATTAGAGTCTAATATCTATTAATTTTTGCACCTTGTTGCCATTTTTTTCACCACTGAAATGCAAGTGTTAATCAACTTACCTACATGAAATCTCACTCAATAACCATTTACCTACATGGAGTTTCACATAGTAGCAATTGTTTTTGCCTTGGGTTCTAATTAGTTGTTAATTTGTATACCTTAAATAACATAAGGTTGCTTCTCATTTCTTGTTCTACATTTGATTTTGTTGCTAGTTCATAGGCTTGTTTGAACATGCATAACCATTTGATCAACCAAAAAAATAAATTTAGTTGCCAAATTTGCATACTTAAACTACTTGCTAATAGCCACTTGTGCCGCATTATAAACATGAGAAAAAAACATTAATCCACATTCACCAATATATAACAAGAAGGTACACATTGTTAAGATCAACTCAAATGGATTAGTATGGAGTGCACAATGATGATGTGATTACATGTAGGGTGAAACTCGTGGTGGGGGAAAGTTTCCAAATGTAGGGCCAGATTAGACTATTACTTTGTCCTAAACCCTGTGTTTTGTGATTAATGACCCCCACCGATTGGCCTTTTGACCCATTAAGCATGGAATGAACCTTATCATAAACCTAAACATATGTAAATTGTGGTTTTGGTAATGCTTTCCCCTTAGGGTCTTACCTACCACTTTGCGTACCTTAACACATGTGCTTACATGTGTAATTACTAGTTATCTTTAACTTTTGGTTTGTGATGTTTTTTCAAAGATGGACATAATTTCTTTCTATAGTTGAACCTTTAGGGTGTAGGGGTTTTGGAGTATGATTTGAATTGGAGTTATTATCATTTTCACAAATTGCATAAGCACATTCAAACTAATAAGAGTTGATTTTGCAAAAAGATAGAATGGTAAATTTAAGAATCACATTTTTCATTCAAAATCACCATAGTTCTGAGTGTGTTATTATTTACACTGATATTGCCCCTGTTAGACTCTTATATATGAGAAGGGTAATGGCCTTTCCTTGTTCTTAAGGTGCATTTGGCCTCATTCCCAAGCATCCAAAAACAAGGAATGGTGAAGGGCCTTAATGTTTTCCTACCCTAATTTTTTCCCTGCCTTTTTTTCTCCCCATCCAACCATTTTTTCCTTTACATGTTCATGTTGGCACCTATATATGTTGTTCACACTCCATTGTTCCCATTTCTTTTAATTTTTAACAATTTTATAGAGGGGAATGAGCCAAAAGAATTACTAGAAAGATAAAACAAAAAACCAAAGGTGAAAAAATGCTTAAAGGAGATAGTTACAAGTAAGTGCATAATTATAAGGTAAAAGTCAAGGAGTTCTTGACCCCCGAGGTGGGAATGGAAGATGGTTATTTAAGGACTTCTTTGCTCAGAGGGAGATTGACATGCTTTTTAAAGTAGATTTTCAAGTGAGGATTCACTTAGTTAGGTCCAAGTTTGGACCATCACATGGTGGTACATGTGGCAACTTAGGTTATGGGTTCAAATGTTGGGTTGAGTTCAACTTTTGGTTTGATAACATTCATGAGTCATGAAGGTGTCAATGAATGAAGGTTTGAGGAAAGGGGCTTAAGGAGATGTCTTTGACGCATTCAATTTTTGAATTAAACATAAGTCTATGGTTAGATTAGAAGATGAAAGATCATAATTTCAAATGAAAAATCTTTAGACACTTGGGAAGTCTGTGTAGCAAATTGAATCTCACTTGTGTAAAGGTCGAGGTTAACCCTAGGTTATAAAATGAGTCTAAATATCGAAGCTCATCAATATGTGGTTTGCCATGTGTAGATAGTTTAAGTGTTTAGTGAGGAGCGTGAACTTAAACAAAAACACAGGGACACCGAGATGGATCTGGGTACGACAAAAATAACCCAACATAAAGAGTACATGCAATTATTATTATTATTATTTCTTCCATGATATGAGGCAAGTACCCGTTAATTATCATGGAGAAAAATGAAAAAACTACATTGGGCTTTACATTTTACAATAGAGCCTCTAGATACACTAGGAAATTTGGCTTGGTGCTTTACAATGTTAGAAGATTTGCTCTCATGCCTTTCAGGTTCTTTCACATGTAAAATAGAATTGTTCATCATCGATCACTACCTTATCATCAAACATATATTTAGATCTTTGTCATTTGTGTTTCATTTTGAGTGATTTAAAATGTTATGGGAGCACTACTTCAAGCTTTAGAAACCATCTTTGAAGTGCAAAGGAAAATGAGTAATGAAAAAATAGCAAGAAGAAAAATAAGTTTTTCAACTTACAAAATGAGTTTTTTTTCCCTTTTTTTTTCTCTTTGCACTCGTCCTACTTTTAGAGCTCATAAATTTCTTGTTTTTTTGTTCATTTTAAATGATTTAAAATGCTATAGGAGTGCCACCTTCAATTCTACAAATCATCTTTGAATGCTAATTGCAATAGAGAATGTTTTGGGTGTTTGGGAATCGGTGTTGTAATGTTCTGTGGTTTGTTTTTTAAAGTTCTTGACCCCCTCTACTTTTGAGGGGCCTTAACTTTCTCATTTCTAATCGTTTTTTGATGATTTTTAGTGTGTTGGATGTGCTAGGAGGAGTCCTAGTTTTGTCAGGACGCCAAAAACAAAGGACCCTCCCCTTGGATCTGGCATGCCCTGGGTGTTTAAGTGTCTGCCCACTGACCGTTCTACCTTACTATGGAATAGTCAAGCCCATTGTGTTGGGTGAGGTGCCAGGTGAGGCTGTTAATGCAAGCTTGGTGACGCACCCAATATAATGGGCAATGTTGAGACCATTCCATGATGTTAAGGTCTGGGGTGACAGATTCAAAAACTTTCTTGAAAAATTCATGCTCAACCAAGATTTTGGTCACTACTTCAAATGTATGATCGTTAGTTACATTTTGGTCAACAGACACATTTTGGTCACTTTTACAAGTGCATGAGCATACACTTTGCAAGAATATGATCATAAAAAAATGATCATACCATTGCAAGATTATATCATATAAAGTGTGGTCAAGAAAATGTCATAAAACACGCTGCATTTTGTGGCAGTGCAAATGGAGGGTGTTGTATATCTGGTAAAGGAGTTGTGAGAAATGAGCGAGCATTTTGAAAAGTGAAATGCCTGCAGAGGTAGGCATTCTGCTTTTTGAAATGCCCGCAGTACTTTTTTTAATACCGTGATACCCATCTGGTACCTGTTAGGTGTCATGATAAAAAAGGTAAGAAATGTGTCACATTTACACCATGCAACACCCTTGTATGGGGGACATTCCCCAAATAATGGGCCCTCAGCCAATTACCCTGCACATAATCTGCCACCCCAGACCTTAATGTATATTTTTCTAATCTACACACAGAGATGTTTTGTGTCACAAAGTTGACACTGTTGTGGGTTTTCTGGTTCTACAGAGCAACAAAGCAGTTCCAGTAAGCCCAACCCTTTTGACCACAAACAGTACAAATAGTCTTGACTTTGTTGGATCAGAAGTTGTTTGCTCAAAGCGCCACAAACGGGAGTTGTAACTGCTGTGGTCTTGGGGTCCGATACATGCATTTAGCTGGCCTTCTCTAATCAAACGGTTCAGATGAAGGTGTTGCTGAGGGTGGAATTGAAGCAAATCAGCTGAAACCTCCCTCCCTTTCATGACTTTCATTAGAATCTGTGAGACACAATCTTTCTACACAAAACAATCCAGCGAATTACTTCACACCTCATGCATGATGCAAACAAGAGACTGCACCCTAAAGCTTAAAAAATCTTCCCCACAAAGTATCACCCACAACCCACAAACGGCTTTTGTAGCAAGTTGTTGTCTAGGCCTGGAAATGGGTGATTCATTTTGTAGGTAAAAGTAGTTTCAGTTTCTTGAGTTCAACCCAAGATTGCCATTTTGTCTGAATTCCCTCCAAAAGGTTTCTTGATGGAAATACTCGTTATGGGTTAAAGAGTTTCAATTGCTAATTGAAGGACCCACTTGGATCTTCTTTTGAGAGAATCCCTGTGGTGATGTTGTTTGCTGTAGCAAGTGGAGTAGAATTAGTTCTAAACTCTTGGAGACTCAATTGTGTTGAGGTTGAGAATTGGTTCATTTTGTAGGTAAAAGTAGTTTCAGTTTCTTTAAGTTCAACCCAAGATCACCATTTTTTTTCCCCCTAAAAGGTTTCTTGATGAATAAATCTTTTCTGGGCGAGAGAGTTTCAATTGTTCCCATTGCTAATTGAAAGGACCCACTTGGATCTTCTTTTGAGAGAATCCCGGTGTGATGTTGCCTGCTGTAGCATGTGGAGTAGAAGTAGTTCTAAACTCTTGGAGACTCAATTGTGTTGGGGTTGAGAATTGGAAAATTGGGTGTCAAAACCAAATCTTCATTGGCATCATGACATTAACCTAGAAGGCTTGAACATGGAAATTCAAGGTTGCATTTTCATGGAAAGGTCAGTGCTTTGTGCACTGGATTTCAGAAGGTGATAATTGACCTGTTGTCAGGACAAGGGGAGGAGGATATACCACCAGGGGTGAGGAAGAGCAGAAGTAGATGCCATGGCAACCACTAGGGCCATTCTTCAGGTGCTTGAAAATTTCCAAAAAGCTCGGATCATATTCGTGCAAACATGTGCTGAACTTGCAACAAAGCCCCAGGTTAATTTTCCGATATTCCACAAAATTATGTATTATTGTCAATTAGTCTTTTGTTCCTCATCATCATCTTGGGACATTCAAGAAGTCCCGAGAATTGGGGAAGCTGATAGCTTTCTTACATGTTGACAAGTTCAGAGGAGTTGCAAGCAGGCCCAGATTGCCACAGTAATGAATTTTGGATGATGCATTTGCATTGATTTCAACATTTCATGGTGCTGCACATTGTGGTTTGCCCATCATGACTTTCTCAAATAGCAATGTGGATGACTATGCCAAAGAGTCGGACTTTCACTTCAACAGTCATTGTCATGCCTCAATTTCCACAGCATTCATTAAGCTTGCAGTTTTGAGTTCTGGCTGGCCCCTGTGCAGAATGTGGAGGTATTGCATAATGCGGGGGTGATGCAAATTTTGAGGCCATTATTGCTGGATGGTGTACCCAATATCCAACAAACTGCATCACTGGCACTGAGCCGGTTGGCAAGCTACAGTGAGGAAATTGCTGAAGCCATTGTGCATGAGAACATCCTCATTCAGCTTGTGTATTCTCTCAAGTAAAGCAATATCCTCTTTCTTGCCCCTGTCTGTTGCATGTTGGCAGGCTTGTATCAGCTAGTTAGTATGCAGATACCATACTGGTGGTTTCACTCCACAGGCACTGGGAAAGTGGTCATGGACACTGACTGGGCTATTAGCTTGAGGCACCACCAAACCTTCACACGCACTTTGGGTTGAGTGTGGTATCATTCAATCTTAGGCAAGTTCAGATGTTGAGGAAAGAAAGAAAGGTTGAAGTTGGTTTGATGAAATTAGGTTTGGTCAAACAATTGCTCCTTTTATCATCTTTTGAGTTATATGTGAAGGGATCAAGGCTTACCAGGGAGGAATCATCATTTCTTCATTGTACCTTTGTTTCCAGTCTCAATTGAACATCATGTGTAGAAGAATTCTTTGTGAGTTTTTCTTTCCCTCGCTGTACTTAGACTTCTTTTCACTCAAAAGTTGAGCATGGGTCTGTATGATCCTTGAAGGGGGCAATGATATGTTATTGGCTTGTGCACACAGGGAGCAGAACAGGTATAATAAGAAAGCTGCGGCTGGTGTATTGAGAGCCATAGCCAAACACTCAGCTCCCCTGGCCCAGGCGGTGGTGGACTCTGGTGCCATTCCTCCCTTAATTATGTGTCTGGAGGAGTTTGACCCCTCTGTCAAGGAGGTTGCGGCTGGTGCTCTGGATAATATTGCTCGTCACACTCCTCAACTTGCCCAAGTTGTTGTTGATGCTGGTGCAGTCAGCCTCCTTGTGCTTGCTGTCCAGGTACATCTGACCCTCTCTCCTTCTCATTCTACTTGGTGGATAGATTTTTGTAGATGTTGCTGGCATGTCTTCACATTGTCAAGAAGCATGTTCAGTTGAAAATTATTGAAATGTGCAGCTGGTTATTCTTTCTCTACGTGAGGGCTTCCAGTTTGGAGTCTAAGCTTTCCTTCGGTACTCTGAAACCTCATCTACACCAGCAATAAATGTCCTTGAATCAAATTCCAAATGTCGAAAAGTAGACATATATCTAGGTTTATAAATCAGAGGATGCCAAAGTCTTGATAGCAAAATTACTTTAGCAGTTCTGGCAGACTAAGAGTTGTTGGAAAACTCATTCAGGACACCCAAGACTTTTGTGGTTTTGAAGAAATGTTTTTCCAGTGTTGCAGGAGCCAGAGCTTTCACTAAGGAGGATAGCAGCGGCTTTGTTAGCAGATATAGCAAAGCATACACCAGAGCTAGCACAGGGTGTGGTGGATGCAGGCACAGTGCCCTTCACTGCCCCGCTCATTAACCATGCTGATGCCAAGCTCAAAAAAGATGTATGGAGTCATCCCATCACCCTCTCCACATCCGCTGGATGCCTAAACAATCAATCATCTTCAGCTGCTAATAAGGGGTCTCATGAATTCTGATTGTGGGCTTGTTTGAAATTCCCAAAATTTCTCTTAGAGGTTTCCCCCCCATCATTTGCAAAATATTGCAATCGGAACTCTTCATTTCCGCTCCCCAGTTTTATAGTCTTTGAGTATGTCTATTCTACTTATCACAGCATTTTCACTCATTCATAGCATAGTTTTAAAGCAAGTGCCTGCATAAATCTTGCTAGACAGATACTAAAAAAGCTAACCTGGTTTGATTTGTTGTATGTTTTCAGATCTGTTGTTTACTTAGTCAAATTGCAAAGCATACCATGGACTTGGCAGAGGTATGAATGTGTTTCATTCTTGTGTTAAGAGTTTTTTTGCTATGTATTTATGTAAGCTGATATATTCTGGTCAGAACTTTGTCTATGATAATTGTTTTCAAGTGAACATGGGAGCTTGGAAAGGTTACAATGGAGGACGCAGTAGAATTGAGTTGAGTATGCAACATTGATGTTGTATAAACCATAAGTGTGAGAAGCATCAAAATTGCATATGTATATCATATTGTGTGATTGAGGAATCATGTAGTAGTTAAGACTGTCTCAGTGAGAACAAATTTTTTGTCAAGTGAATTTTGCAGGTGATTGTTGCAGCAGATGTGTTTCCAAAGGTCTATCTTCTATTGAAAGACACAGACCCCATGGTTAGAAGAAACTCGGCCACAGTGGTGAGGGAGGTGTGCAAGCACACACCAGAGTTGGCCCAACTAATTGTGGCAACAGGTGGTGTTGCTGCCCTTGTTGAAAACATTCGTGAAGTCAATGGCAATGAGCGCCTGCCTGGTATCTCCACCTCCTAAAATTACCAACGTCACAGTTTTTACCAATGTTGTCCAATTCTTGATTTCAAAAGGAACCTTTGGTCTCAGTTCTAACTTGGGTTTTTAATGGGTTTCTAATGGAACCTTCCATATGGTCTTGAGATCAATCAGTTCTTGGGTTTCAAAAACCTTTGGTTCAGGTCATTTTCACGAAGAATTAAAACCTTGTTTGGTTTAAGACCAGGTCCAGTTTCATCTCCATTACACACAACTAAATTTTTTTGGGTGTAATATTGGTTTGTTCAACTAATGCACATACTTCAAGACAAGAATTATGTAATATCAATTATGTAGAACCAATCAAATGCAGTAACTTAAAATGAAGGGTCAAGTTTATATGTTTTGTTAATAAATTTGCCCATATGCATGTAGAGAATCTGAACCTTTTAGAAATGGGGGCATCACCCCCTGGTTCAGATTCTAATTCAATTTTGAAAATAGACTAGTTTCCTGGTTAGGTTTTGATGACAGTTCCAAGAGAACTTATAACCTCTAGTCTGAAAACTCTAGAACCTGACCTGTAACTTGGACCTGAACCTCTTGATACCCAAGAACTTGGCAACACTGGTTTTTACATGCAATGGAAACCAGCTGAAGCTAGCATAACTGGGAGCTTGTTTGCTAACATTGAAGACCAATGGTCCTAACAGCTGGTATCACCTTCTCTTGTGGGTGGGCTCTATTTTCACTCAAAGATGGATATGTACAGTGGTTGCACATTCTCACACTCAATGGTGATGTGACTAATGGGTACTCACAGAAGGGGCAATTTGGGCAGAAGAAAATGTGTGCCGTTTCGCTGGGTTAACTAACATTATGTCTGCCTCTGTTTGCTGCAGGTGTGATGGCATTGGGATACATAGCTGCCTTTTCAGAGACACTTGCTCTTGCTGTCATTGCATCAGATGGGCTTCCCCCTCTTCTTGATGCCCTCACTACTGAAATAGAGGACCACATCAAAAGTGCAAGTGCTTGGTCACTCGGTCAAATCGGCAGGCATACTCCGAATCATGCAAAGGCAGTGGCTGAGGTCAATACCTTGCAAGCTTTAGTGCATTGCTTCATTGCAAAGACAAGCAGTGAGGACTTGCAAACAAAATGCAAGAAGGCTTTGAAAGGCATTTGTGACCGTCTTACATATTTCCCTGCTTTGGATGCTGTTATTCAAGTAAGTTAACACAGAGGCTTTTTGTGTTGTGTTTTTCCTTTTACAATCAAAAAGTCTGCCATAACTTGGGAAAATACATCATGTTGTTGCAACATTTCGGATTTGAAGATATTGCATGGTGCACTAGAGTGTCTCACAATTGACAGGGCTCTTGATGTAAAAGACTTGTATATACAAATTAGAGTCAAGAGTTGAACATTCAGGCATTGGGTTGGTTATGACAGGGCCCACCACTACCCGAAGGAATACTTAAGTATGTACTGGCACAAATAGCAAAGGTGATTCCTCATGACCAGGAGGCCAAGACACAATTGGTGACCTCTGGCAGCTTCGCCAAAATACAGGAGATTTGTGTGGAAGCTGGAAGTGAAATCAAAGAGCTCATAGACAGTGTGAACAGCAGTTACCCAATTGAGATTGTGCACTATTACTCCCCTGGCTATTCAGAAGTTCTCCTCCAAAAACTAACTAGTGGAAAATTCTAGGTAGGATTTAGAACTTGTGTGCAATTATCACCAAACCAGGTTCTGGTCTGGTCTGTTTGTACCAACTACTATGTGTAAATCACACTTTATATCACTCATCCTTTAAAGACTTCCATAAGATGTATACACATAGTTCTGCAAGCTCCAACGGTCCCGTTGCCCACTGACTCTGGGCTTATGGGTAGCCTATATGTTTGAAAGGCTTTGGGATGCCTTACCCATCTTGATTCTTGATCCCAAGTTTCAGTTAACCCACAGCATACAATAACCCACCCAAGTCTAGGTGAAGCTGTCCTGACACAAATTCCATGGTGGGTTAAAATGTGTGTGTGTTGGAGACAAAATAATTCTTTCATGCATTTATCTTTTCCTGCAATTGGAATTTGTATCACCAGGTCTTTAGCAAAACATTGTCTAATTTGATTTATCCAGAGTCTATCGTTCCAAGTGGACTAGGTATCCATGTAATGGTGTAATAATAATAATAATTCAAAGAAATTGACAAAATAAGAATTAATTTAATTCATGCTGAAGCCATCCATGTACCTCTTCCAAGCCTAGCCATCTCACTTGTTACGCTTACCCACCCACATCACATAATTTTATGTACCTAGGCACCTCTTTTAGAGCATCTCCACCCACAACCCCTTATTTGGCCAATATGAATGGTTGCCATGTCCAACATCTCTAAATATGAAAAAAGGTTGTTTATTTGTCAGATTGAGATCTTGTAAACCATGGTCCTCTCCATCATGCTCTTGTTACTATTGGAATGCCCTCCATGAGAGTTGAGGTGCGTCAAGGTGGTTTGCCTATGTTGGGACCTCTCGTGCAAGAGTTAGCAAATATGTTGAACAAGTCTGCCATTGAAAGTTCAAGAAAATCAAAACTAAAAAATTGGGCCACAATTTCGGTATTGTTAGAAAGTGATTAATGGAGTAGGATTTTATTCATAATTGTTTGGGCTAAAGTTTAGGGTTAGGGTTTTTTTTGCCCAGAGAAATGTGGAGGAGCTGAAAGACCAACCTTGCTCCTATACAAAACCAGTGTTTCAGCAGTTCTTAGAATGAGGGACGGATACCTGCTGGTTATGAACCCCGTGACTCACAGGTTCTCAAAATGTTCAAATGATGAGTTTATAACCATGGTTCTCAAAATGTTCAAATGATCAGCTTATAACCATGGTTCTCAAAATGTTCAAATGATCAGCTTATAACCATGGTTCTCAAAATGTTCAAATGATCAGCTTATAACCATGG
>Ga0116227_10001053_pt1 | contig 59421 bp, 34 predicted proteins | sample S1TSphgellanicum_FD_89693 | JGI IMG/M metagenome (GOLD analysis project Ga0116227, IMG submission 89693) | Host-associated microbial communities from peat moss isolated from Minnesota, USA - S1T2_Fb - Sphagnum magellanicum MG | ecosystem: Host-associated > Plants > Peat moss > Unclassified... | reverse complement strand
TTTTTTTTACTTGTTTCACTTTGGTCTTGTGTTTATTGTACATTTATTGATTGATTATATTTTTATATGTTGTGTATTATTATTTATGTCTTGAAGTTTTGCTTTGGCAAGTTAATTAATATGTGTTTTTGTGTCATGTATTGTTGTATGTAGACATATTAACATTCATTTAAAGAAAAAACACATTTCCATTGCATTACCTACATATATTTGAATTTGCATTTGTTAGAGTTTAAAAAGTTAGTTCACTTGGTAAAAGAAATAAAACCTAAAAGAATTGGGAAACTTTTTTCTTAAAATTCAAGTTTATCATCTTTTTACATTTTAAAGATTGTGAAAATGAAGTCTAGAAAATGGAGTCAAGTGAAAATGAAAAGATAATAATAATTGAGAATGATACATGTGAAATATATCTCAATGAAAATCCTATGGACAAAGAATCTATGGAAGAAATATGAGAACAATAATAACTTAATTTGCAAGCAAACTAAAAGTAACAAACACTACCCCAAAAAAAGGTCTTTTTCACACAAAAAGCCATGGCTCATGGCATATGTGTGGGGTAAACTTTGTGGTTTCATCCATTACAATATGCAATGTGGATGTTTATTGTGGCATATGTTACACTAAATTGGGAATTTGACATTAGGTAATGGCAAATATTAATATGTAATATATGTTATTACATATTATAAAGCTTGTGAATAGTATATAGGTGAAGTCTCTAGTTGTGCATTTATGTCCTTGAATCATCTTTCCTTTTAAAAAATAGTTTTATAAGAGGTTTCACTTGATTTGGTGGAAAAAATGAAACAATAATATGTTTTTGCTAAACTCATCATATTGTAATTATGCAACTACAAGTTTCATTAGAATAAAAAAGATTGTTTATGAGTAGTGTTTGTTATTAATTTTCAGTTGCAAGCAACATTTATAACTAAAAAAATGTTTAGCAACAAATGACAAATCACCACTAACAATTAATCACAAAGCATGGATGAAGTTTTTTTACCGTAAAATACACATGCACCCATCATATACATGTATCCATACATTTGGTTACGACTATAATGCGACTAGAATGTGAACCAACAAATTTTTGACACATGGCAACCAAACAATTATCCATTACATGACATGTGGCAACCTAGGCTATATGTGCCACCTAAGTAAATAGCATGTGTGGCACATATCCTATTTGGCACCTAGGGCTAGGTATAATCTACATGGCATCTAGGTTAGGCCTAAAGTTAAGTAGCCTAGCCTAGCATAGGCCCCAATACCTATCCAACACTTAAGCTATACCTAGCCTTAGGTCATTTAGGTTAAGCTTAAACTTAAGCCACATGATGGCATCTACTAGGAAGTTTTTATTTCATTTTGGGTTTAGCCTTTACGGTCGAACCTCTTTGATTGGTTCATCCTAAAAGAAAATTACATTTTAATGTTTTTTGTATTTTTCCAATATTTCTAGGGCACTTTCTTATGTAGTTTACAAAATTGCAATGAAAGGCAAAGCATATAGGGTAAACTTTGTAATCACAACCTAGTTGTAACATAGTTGTAACCTAATCACAACTATTATTCTTACCAACTACTTAGTTACCTACCTAGCTTAGCTTAAAGTACTACCTACCAACTACTACATATCTTAATTTACTACAATCAACCTAACTTACAACCTACTAACCTAGCTCATTATTAACATAGCCTATGACTTGGCACATAGGTTAGGTAGCCTAAAATGTGGCACTTACCTAGGTTATGCCTAGACCTAGTGTTAATTTTAGATATGGCACATAGGCCTATACCTAGACATAGGGCACATGGCACCAAAACCTAGGCCATGCCATGCAGCATGCAAGCTAGGTTTAGGCCATGTGGCATGCATGTTAGGCTTAGGCCATGTGGCATTTATATAGGCCATATGACACATAGGCTTATACTTAGACTTTAGGCACATGGCATGTAGACCTAGGTTAGACCACATGGCATGTAAGCTAGCCCTAACCTAGGCTATGTTAGGTTTAACCTTGACCATGCCATGTGGCACCTAAGCTAGGTTTAGCTTTAGGCCATGCCCCATGGCACCTAGGTTAGGCTTATCCCTATATACTGCCATGTGACACCTAGGTTAGGCCTATCCTTAGGCCATGCCATGTGGCACCTAGGTTAGGCCTATCCTTAGGCCATGCCATGTGGCACCTAGGTTAGGCCTATCCTTAGGCCATGCCATGTGGCACCTAGGCTAGGCCCAACACTAGGCCATGTGACTTGGCTTTAGATTATGCAATGTAAATGTAGATATCCACATCATTATGTTTGCAACTATTGTGGTCACAATGTGATTATGGGTATATATAATATTGTATGCATATATATAATGCCATAGAAATAACATATTTGGAAAGGATGAAAATGGTATTAATCATAACTTAATTGTAAAGACAACAGAAAAAATCCAAAATTGGATTGTAATTGCAAAGACAACCAATTGTAGTTGCATATGACCATTATTTAGTTGCATCTAATAGTGAAACTAGTGGTTGCAAATGATTTTGATTAGTGTTTTGATTTATGGATGTTTAAGGGAGCACATGATATTGTGTTTGCCCTTGTAATTATTATTTTTGCAAATGATTGGTTGGGAAAACACATCACCATCGGTGTGTTTGAAACAAGAGAAATTATTACACAAGTCCTAAAGAAGAATTTAATTGAATTATTTGATCAATATAAGTTGAGGAAAAAAATCATTGCTTATGTGAAAGATGAATGACCAATTTTAATGCAATGACAAATGTATTAAAACTTGTTGTAAGTTGTGACAATTTGAATTTGAAAGAAACTTTTCAAGTTATTTTTTGGGGCATGTTTTTTAAAAATCATGTCAATATTTTATAGTATATGAAAAAACTTACAAAAATTTCAAGTATGTTTGTATTAAGTTTGTACAATTGGATTTGAAAAATGTTTAATTTGGTTGAAAAAATATGGGAGAAGCAAACAATAATGGAATGGGGCTCGTGTTGATTTTGGTCTTTATTAAATTGAACATTCAAATTAAAACAAGGTAAAATTTAATCTTTTAATTGAAATTTACTTTGAAATTTAACAACTTTAGGGTTTATTTGAAATCGAAATTTTAGTTTATTTTCAACCCTAAATTTTTTAAGATTAATAACGTGGAATGTTGGAGTTGTTTATAGGTTTGCTAGCAAAATTGTTGTGTTTTAAGAAGCTTTGAAAATTTGGGAAGTTATTGTCTTTTGTTATATAAATGGATTATTGTTATAATCAATAGTCAAATGTTGGGCCTCCTTTGACATGACACCTTTTTCAAATAATTGTGAATTTTCTTTCTCCTATTGTGAATGTTTTTGTTTTGAACTAATTTCATGGCTATTGATCGTTTAGTGATGCATTGCATTTTCACGTATCAATGTGTTTGAAATTTAAGAAAAAATCAATGTTACAATATTAACCTTGGGCTTATAATTAAAGTTAAATTGTGAGAAAGGGAATGGGCTAAAAAAATAGCTTGAAATTTAAGCACACTTCACAAATGTAAAAGAGTGCAAGGGAGTGAGTCCTAACATTACCAAGTGGATTCACTCTTTGGAAATTGGTGTTTCATGGGTGTCCTAAATTTTTGAAACAAAAGTTCAAATAACAAACCTTATCTAAATTGAACCTTGTTTTAAACCATTGAAAATGTATTGAATTGTAAATATAAAAAGTGGGCTTGCAATTTCCATTTGGAAATCTAAAACTCAAGTTATGTAGTTAAAATAATGGCCAAAAGTTAAATTCACAATTTGACTTTTGACCACTTAAACCCAAGAAACATAAGTCAAATGACTTTTTATTGGAAAATGGAATACAACATTGGAAATGTTTCTTCAAGGATTGAAATGTTTAGTTTAAAATTCTTCAATCAAAGTTCATGTGTGGGTGTTATGACCCTACAAAGTTGTAAAACACATAACTTGGTGAATTCACAATTTTTTTAAGATTCCCATTTTGAAATCCTAAGAAATTTTGTCATTTGATGTGGTTAAAGGAACATTATGACATATTAAGGGCATATTAGGTATGTTAAAGATTGATTAGGTAGATATGAATTGTAATCAAGGATTTGAAATTTGTTTTGGAGGGAAGATTTGAACTCTTCTTTTTTCATGGAAAGTTTCTAAGAATTTTGTAGGAGTAAAATGTAGAGGAGGAGCTTGGAGATATAGTTGGAGGATAATTTTGGTTTTGTTGTTGTTTTACACGTGATTTTTTGTTTTGATGAGGAAATGTGTGCAAAAATGCAAAATATTTGTTGCAACCATGAATTATATAAGTTTATGTATTTTTTAATTTAAAATTTAAGAATATATGTTTTATAACACACACACACACACACACACACACACATATGCTATACTATAAGGTGGAGTGTGATGGTTCATCCCAAGTTTGGGTTGTGATCAATCATGTGTGTTTCATGTGATTTATAACCCTATGCACCATTTTGGCACCAATTTGCACTAACTACCCTTTGTTTTGGGTTGTGCAAATTGAATTCACATTTGTGAACTTGTCCTAACTATCTATTTCGAAGCTCCCATCCTTCATATTTCTCTTGGGAATTTGTGAATGGCCTTGGGTTTGCATTTTGTTCAAAATTGATAATTGATTGGTTTGTTTACCCTTGATACCATTTGACAAAACCTAGGGGTGTGTTAATTGAATTCAACTAGTCTTAAACAACTTGATGGATGAAAATTCAGGGATTGCTATTGAATTACCTTGCTTATTTCTAATAATATCAAAGAAGACTTTTGTGTTGTTTTGGAAATATCCTCTTTTTCTTAAAGAATTAAGTAGAAACAAATCCATAATATGTTATCTTTGATGTTAGAACCCAAGTTTAAAACTTTATAGTTTAATATTTTGTTTTATTGGCCATGAACAAGGTGTGGTTATTGTTCAAAAGTATGATAGGAATTTTTATGTGTTATGCTTTGGAAATGTCATCATTGTTTACATCCATTAGTAGAATCTAAAGGTTTGCATACCAAGGAGGTGATGATCATGAAAATTGTAGTTTAGATAATTTAGAGATGGCTACTATCACACAACTAGCAAAATAATTTATCAATAGAGAGTTGATGATTTTCTTATGATATAAAATATGTCAATGATATCAACTATCTTTTTCAATGGTGTGAGAAGCATGAATTCATGTTTCCTATCATTGGTTTTCTTGCTAACCAAATATTATGTATTGTGCATCCATAAACTGAGATGGAGTTCAAATTTTTTCTTTAATTGGCATACTATTTATTTAAGGAAATGTTGTTTAACATTATAAAATTTAGAAAAGTTGATAATTGTGAGCAAAAAAAGGTGTATGTTCTTAGGGTTGGTTGCAAATCACCTTTTAATATAGTGAAATTGATTGAGATAAATGTAGATTTAGAAGATGAGTTTAAGAAAATAAAAAACTCATTTGAATGGGATGATGTTGTGGACACATACAATCTTGTATTATTTTTATTATTTGGATTATATATATAAATAATTATAATTATATAATTTTCACCATTTTCCACTAATAATTTTTTTTAAAAATAAAAATTTCAAATTTTCAAGTTAATTTTTTAAAAAAATTTGATAATTGGCTTGTGGCAACCACCTTTGAGAATTGACTATTATTACGTATGTGTGAATATTGGTAGTTTGGAAATTGATGTTTTTTCTTTAAAAATTTGATACCATGATCTATTCTCTTAAGGATAAAACACCCAGGCTAGTTTTTTCTAAGAATCAAAACCAATGATTCTCCCAAAAAAAAGAGTGAAAATCACCCAACACTAGTTAAAATTTGAAAAATAGGAGTTACAGCAGTCATGCCATTAAGGGTCTCTTTCCATTAGGCTTTTGCAATCACAATTACACACAATATGCTAGACTATGATGCTTGATGGAGAATTGTTAAATTGGCGCTGTGTTTTTTGTTGCATGGACATGCATTTTCTCTTGAGACGTCACAACTAGATTGGAAATATGCAAGTAAGGAATGTTAGGAACATCAAGAACATTTCATATGTAAGGAAGTTTTTAAAGAACTCAAAAAAAACACATGCTCCCATAAAAAATGACGGATGTCACCTTCTAATGATTCACAATTTGACTTATAGCTCATTGCATTTGGTCAATGCTTGACTTGTAGAGTTGTGAGGTGAGCTAGGAGGTGACTTTACAGGCATCTTGATAGAACACATGTAAAGACGGGGTTGGGTGGTTCTTTAATCTAGTGCTAGTTCTTTGCTAGTTCTTTGAACGATTATATATGCATATAGTTGGATGGAAGTCAAATTGTGAAACATTTGCCCTCAAAATTGACCTGATAAAAGAATAATTTGTGCTACTCACATAGGCTCCAAACTGGCAAAATTTTAAAAATTCAAAGAACGTAGAAAGAATTCCATTGGTTCTTTCATGAAAACCAATGATTCTTTGAGGATTTTGAGAAATACTTGGAAAGGGCTGGTTCTTTGATTCTGATGTTTTCAAATACTTAGAACCAATTGTTCTTTGAAAAATGAAAGAACTACCCAACATTGGTAAAATACCCTACTACCTTGGTAGCTTTGACATTAATTATATCGTTTTCAAAAATGTTGAAATATTCAGATTTTTTTTTTTTCAAAGAACAATTGTGGAAAGAAATATTGAATTTCAAGAATAATCTATTTGTCAAAATGAATATTTCAAAATTAATTAATGAATCAAACATATGTCAAAAGTTGTCAAGGTATTATTACAATAATGGAAAGCTATTGTTGAGACAGAATCGGTGATCACAACAACCTAATGGAAAAGAGGTCCTCAATTTCCAAAATTTTCTTAGGTTGAAAATTGTTTTATATCACAGATTTTGGGCTGGTGATAAAACAGAACTGTTAGCTATCAAAGTTTATTGGCACATCAGTGATCACCCAAAAAAAACTCACATGAACCTATTAAAGTTTAAAAGGTTTAAGAAAAATGCCACACAATGCTTGCTTGCAACAGCGGGTGTAGTAGAGGGGGTTTCCTTTGTATGAATCGATTTTTAAAAACAATAAGAGAGCTTCAGTTGTGAGACTTAAAACTGATATCACTTGCTTCTGGTTTTACTCATTGGATCCTCCTCTACAAGGATAGCAAAACAAGTTTTGTTCTTTTAAGTGAAGAGCCTGGAAAACGAATCCAAAATCTCGAGCTCTCTGAAACACTTCAGCTGATAGATAAGTTTAAATGGATTACAGCATCTCCACCAATGCTCCTCAGTATGTGACCCTTGCCTGCACTGAAGATCTTTGGAGGAGTCCCCAGTTTCAGTTTTATGGGTGGGGTTGGAAAAGAAGTAAAATAACTAAAACTTGGATGTGAGAAATATTTTTGCAAGCTCAGTTGGCAACAATTTCTTGGTTTTAAAAAAAAAAATTTAAACCTCATCCTGCTTGCAAATAATTTCACAAAATTGTAGGTATTTACTCTTTGCTTCTAGAAATGAGTGGGTAGTTTGATAATTATCCCCATTCTGATTCCCAACCCTCATCCCTCAACAATGTCCACCCAACCAACTCCCTAGCCCATTTTGGAATGTGGAATATTGAGTTTGATTTTGTGGGGCCTTTTGAATGCTAAAGAAATGCTAAAGACCTTTCATTGACTTACAATAATGGGTAGTGGAACAAAGGCAGCTGATGAAGGGGCAGTAGTGCGTGCTGCAAACACCGAATTTCATGGCCACATATTTGGCTCGGTGTTCTCTACATTGCTATTTATAACACAACAGAGCCAAAACTGGGAGGAAGGGGCGGGTGTCTTGCTGGATGAGTTGAGAGATTTCAGGGAATCAAGGTTTTCATTTCAAAAGAAAATCATGTACCCAAAAAAAGTGTCCTAAGAGTGGGGAAGGGTGGAGGAAGGATTATATAACCCTAGCCTCCAGGCTCTCTGCTCTGGGGTCATTCAAACAAATCATGAGCCTGAGACAGTTTACAGAAATGGAAGAAAGAGAAACTGTTGGTTATTTTAAACCTGGGTTAGGTTAGGCCTTGTAATGAAAATAATAAAGAGTTTAAGCTGCAATCCCACATAGGTACCTGTTAAGTGAGGGCTAAGTGAATGTTAAGAGAGATAAGGTTTTTTTTGGCATCCGGATTAAGAATGTTAATTAATATTATAATTTAGGTTTAACCTTACACAACACACAATGTTAAGTTGATGATAAGTATGTGTTAACTTACCATCAAATCTATAACAAACATAAATCTTGAAATAAAAATACAATGTTAAGTAACACCCCAAAAAGGGGCCTTTAAGTGAATGTTAAGTAAATTTAATGTTTCTCTTGTTTCGTTCCCTATCCTCCCTCCACTTTCATTTCCCCCCTCCATGTCGCTATCTTTTTCCTCTTTACTTTGCTTATCTTCTTACCAATCTTGTGCAAAAACTTGAAAAATAGTAGCTGCAAAGAAAATCAAGCTTTACTGTTCAAGATTGTTGCAAAATAACGAGTGATTCATCATCACCCACCATGGAGATGTTTGGGATGGACTTTTTCAATTGTAATGATAAGAAAAATGAAGAATGTAAGCACTTTGATGTAAAACCCTCATTTTATTTTGCTTGCATGTGTGTATTATGTCTTGCCATAAACTAAGTTGGAGTAACAGTTTTCAACAAAATCTTGAGGAGTAGAATCTTGAATAGAAATCTCAAACCATAATCTTTGAATAGTAGTTCTTGCAAAAGAAATTCAAACACAAACACAAGTTTTAAATTGCACATATGCACAATAAGTTAAAAATTGTATGCATACATGCAAAACCAATTCATACCTTTTGTTTGAAATTGCTTGGTTGCATTTTATTTAGCCATTAACTTTGTTGGAGTATGCACAATCTTGAACAACAAGAATTGCGAAACAAATTCAAACACAAATACAAGTTAGAAATTGCATATAGCCATAGTAAGCTAGAAATTCCTATGCATACATGCAAAGTTGATTCATACCTTTTGGTTGAAGATCTCAAACATTTTCATTGGCATTTCATACTTTGTTTATAAGGCAACTACTCTAACATGAAAGAAGGTGGTTATGAACTAGGTAGCAAATTCCAATGCTTAAGTCCAAGCCAAGAAAACACACCCACAAAATTGGGAACATGGCAAGGTTCTTTTTAAAGTAAAAAAAGATGAGCAAGTTGTAAACCTTCACATTGTTGATGGACAACACAAGTATGAGATAATGTGTAACCAAAAGAAAATGGAAGATAAAAAGAATGAACATGATTACAAACAATAGGTTTAAGCAAAATTAAAATTTCTGGCACCCTACAACAAATAACATCTCTTGACCTTTTTCTTTTATACTTGTGTCAAAGAGGCCTTCTGCTAATATTCACTAATTTTAATAGAACCAACTTTTGCTTCTACTAATTGGCAAACTTGTTACAAATGCCCAAATTTCCAACACACATTTCCTTAGAGGCCAATGGATTGTTAGCTACCCAACTCCAATTCATGTTACCAAAAATCTATCAAGGTATGGCCCTTGAGGTCAAAACTTTCAAGGTTCACTCGGTCCACATGAGCTACTAACCAATTCCCACTGAATGCAACAATGTAGTGTGCCTCCACTTCTCTATACTAAAAACGTGAAAATGTGGAAACCTTTGGATCTAAATGCTTCTGAAGGACTTGACTTTGAGCAGAAGGTACCAAGCTCGTTTAAAGCCACTCAATAAGACATATGCTTATGCAAGAATGCATAACAAATTCTTTTCTTCAAGTTTCCTTTTTCATTCTTGAGTTTGTTTGTCTCATTTTGCCCACACTAAGTACACCCTTTTGAGGTTTTTGGCACTTGTTTTGGCAATTGTCTACAAAATAGATTTAAGGTACTATAACATAAACTCCTCATTCCTGTATGCTTGTTGATTTCTATATGCCCCTTAGTTCTACAACTTGGACCCATTAGTTCTTCATCATCCCTCAACATCAACCTTCATATCTATTCTTACAATGATCTATACAACTATTCTGCTAAGTCATTGGTGCAATGGAATTCATCAACAACTAGCCTAGTAATATGAAAACTACAACAATAAGAAAATTGCATTCCAAAAAGAACTTGTTGCCTTTCTTCTTCATAATGCCTCTTATGCTTACCTTCCTTCATCCATTCCTCAAACCTTCTTCATTGCAATCACTTCTTCCACCATCCATTGCTCGGTGCAATTCTTGTCCTCCATAACACACAAACAATCATAGTTGCCTACCCATGCATTCCTTGCATTAATGATGGACATATTCCCGCCACAAGAATGCAAAAAGGTGATAACTAATGAAAACAATAAAACAAAAACAAAACCTTAAAAAAATCTGTTGTGTTCACCTTATTAGGGTGACTTGTTGTTCGGTCACAAATGGTTATAAAATTGAACAAGTTTTCAACACAATTGATGAATGCAAGGTGTTCAAGTCACTTGAAGAATGATACAACTTGCAAAGACAAATGCGGTTTTATAGCAAGATCCTTCAAGTTACATGACTATTAAAAAAAATGACAACAAAAAAATAATGTTCAATCTATTTGAAATGATGAGAACTTCTTCTTTTGTTCATAAAAACATGGGTGAAAAACCATGATAAACTTCTCACAATTTGTACTTCTAAACATAAATGCAAAAAGTTAAAGTCAAAACGTCTTTAAATCATATTGTCATTCAAATTGAGTTTATAATAAATTATATACAACATTTCAGAAACTTTAGTATAATGATAATAAATAACAAATATTTTTGAAACTAGATGGTGAATATGATTGTTCAAAATATTTTACATTAGAAATTTAATATGCCATGATTATAATATGAAAAAGTACATAAATACATTTAAAAGATACATTAACCAAGAAATTTTTGAAATCCAATATTTTATTTACTTGAAACCCACTTTATAAAAACAAACATCTACTTGAATCCATTTGTATTTTAAAGAATCTACTTAAATGCATATTAAACATGAGATTTTTCAATATCATTTTCATAAATTAGAAATAATATTCATATTGATCATTGAAATAAATAATATTTAAATTTTTAATTTGTGAAAGCTTATTTTATGACCACTTTCCACTTATGTTGACAGGCATCAAGAACTATTTAATTGATTGTATTGTCACCCCATGATACTTGTTAGGTCCTTCTTGCTCTTTATGTAAAGTGCTTTGCACATATGGAACAAAGCCCGCTGCCCCCTGTCCCAAAATCTTTATTAACAGAAAGATCAAAAGAAAAAAGGTGGAAAATAGCTGACCAAATGGAAAACTCAAGAGACAATCCAAACTTCAAAAATGTTGTAAATATCAAACAAGAAGCTGGGTTTTGATGCACTATTATTCAATCTGATGAACAAAAATCTCCGAAATCCAAGCTTCCAAATTGACCTAAGTATCAATGGAGAAGCTGGGGTTTCATGCACTATTGTCCAAATGATCGAACAAAAATCCATGCTGTTAGTGGTGTTAATTTGTTTGTCCCAACACCAAGTGTGATTCTAGCATAAGATACCATTGTTCATTGGTTTAATCATAAATGGAGTTTTGACAGGATTTATTTCTGTTCAATATGGCAGAATTTGCAGGCAAACTTTGACAAAATATTTTATGATTATGTTTGTTGCACTTCTCTAAACAAAGGATTCTAGTTTTGTAATATATATATATATATATATATATATATATTAGTTACAAAGGCCACAGTGGTCACATAACAATATGACTACTAAGAGCCAGCAAATAGTTCCACAGTCTAGCTAGAGCCGTTGCCTGGTTGAAATCCTCTTCTCCTGATCAGGATCTGAGATTTTTATGCTCTCAAGCCACTGGCCCACAAGGCTATAATAGTCCAAAACTTTAAGGAGGGGAGCTCCTTGACGGTGTTAATAAATCATATATTTTCCGGACTATGATGACTGCAATATCTATCTTCATGGTGATAGTCCAGAAGAAACAGATTAAGAGTGAGATTCTTTCTTCTTTCCCCCAATAATGTAGCCATATGGCTTAGAATTGTCTGCTGAATTAACAAAGAACCTTGAGGTTTAAGTTTTTAGTCTACTCACCAGCATTACATATAAGTAAGCTCACCACTTACTATCTTCTATGATGAGAAACTGGAAGGTTTCAAACTTTCTTGGTGCACTCTAATCAAAGGCCATGTCATGGAGACCCTAGTAAAGTTCATATGTCAGCTGCAGTTCCTCTACCCAAGAAGTAGCATGTAAGTTATAGTACTTTGTCACCACGCTCCATAATATGTTTTTACTTAACCTTTGTTGAGCTCGATTCTCCTATTAAAATATGGGAGCACATCATTGCTGCATAGGCTGTTCGGCTGCAGTATGAATATTGGAATTAATGGGACCACTTATGATTGCTTATTGTAGACGTTGCACAATGCACAGAACTAGCTAGCTGGTCATTATTGAACAAAAAAGTCATCACCCTGAAAGATTAAAAAAATAATCAGTACAAAATGTTTCTTTTTTGAAAAAGTGCAGCTTAATGATGAGTATTGAGGTTGCACAAACCTTAGGGATAATAATTGAAGCGAATAATTTATTCCTCAATTACTACTTTCTTGAGTGGGAAGGCAGGTGGTATTTTATTTACCACTTACTGCAAAGCAGAGAATATCATGCAACAGGGGATGATGATTCACCAAATTTCATACCCATCATCAACACTGAAATGATGCTGGATTTAATAATGTAAAGAAAGAACATGTGTTCATGGGCGAAATTCTATACGTTATGCCAGAGACCAGGCAACAGGGATTGGGGAGAACAACAGTGCAGTGCTCAACTTGCAAGCTTCTGAAATTGTCATTGGAATCATAAACCAGAAGAGCACAGCAAATAGCCCCTAGGACGGATATCTTGGAGCAACAAGTTAGGGGCGATGCCCAACGATTGCCACCCTGCATACGCACTCTTGCAATTTATCATTGATAATGTGCATTTGTCTTCAGTGTAATCTACATAAGGTTTCCCTTGTTTTGGGTCTTAAGAAGAATGGGGCATTGGCGGGATGATCTCATATGTATGCAACATTTATCATACGATCCACTGCCTCTTATAACTTTCCAATATGTAATATGCTGCCTGTGGCCAACAACATATGTGGACTTGGTGGACAATGAGATGCACAATTAGGAGGTTCACTTTCTATATACTTCTCCATCAACAATTCTGCTACCTATGTAAACATGTCATGAGGTCCCCCATTGTTAATAGAGAGCCATCCATATAAGCAACCAAAATAAGCACCTTCCAAAATGTAGTTTTGCCACAAGTATGATCCATTTGTCTTCATTCTATATATATATATATTTGCTTTTGAAGAGGTGAAACATTATATACTTGCAATATGTCCACATACCTGCATGTATACATGTATGTATTTGATCAAGATGCATGGCTGACATGTGTGTGATTGTTTGAAACTAGAGGAATTTCATACACCTATACAGATGCCTTTGAATTTCTGGGAATAATATCTGCCTTGTCTTTTGGCCAAAAGAACCACACATAAAGTGCACAATATGCAGCACTATCAATAGTGTGTTGGTTACAGAAAAAGCTGCCAATTTGGTAACTAAGTTATTGAATTGGGCCACCTTCAAAGATCTTTCTCTTCGCACCTGCATGTTCTCATGTATCATTTTTGTTTTGTTTTCTTGGACCACCCTAAAAATATTTATTGCTACCAAAAGAATACACACTATTATTAAGATGAGCACCGAACAAACATTAAATATTTCCAATAATTTCCTCTCCAATAATTCCATCTATCTCTCTCTCTCTCTCTCTCTCCATCTCTCCTGTTCTCCTTTCTCCTCTCTCCTCTTCTTCCCTCTCTCCCCCCCCCCCCCCCCCCCCCCCATACCAAACATAAGGACTTACATTTAATTTGGTTAAATAATGTAACTTAGAAACTCCCAAAATTATGTATAATTTCGGCCCTTAGAGGTCTATCAGAGTAAGTTTTTCTCCTACTGTTTATCATTCTCATGAGCGTAAACCAGCAAAGAAATCTCCATTTGTCTTCACCCAGTGGAGGGACTTTCTTGGAGGAGACCTGCTGTGAGTGCCAAGAATTGAGCCTGGGGGTAAACATATGGGGGAACCCTGTGGGAAATGGCTGTCCTTACATAAAAAAGACTGTGTTATGTTTCACATACCATGTGGTGTGTAGTCGTATTGCAACCTCTGCACAACCTTGGGTGGTCCCATTCCTTATCAGTCAGGGTGAAAATCAAAGAGTCTGTCATGGTTGTGGTGTCGTGGGCTTAGATACTGGACCCAACCCATCTTAAAGTTTCTAAGCTAACATATACACAAGAAGCACAAATGAAGAAGAATACATGAAGAACACAAGAGCAGAGACAGCAATCTTTCAAGAAATTATCCCACATGTCCCTGTCACCTTCCCTTCCCCGACTCACAGTCTGATGAATTAAACAAACCCATTAAGGTAAGGAGTCACAGATTATGTCATTTTTGCGAGCATATTACATGACACAATCTTCTGGTGAAGCTGGTGCAGTTGTCCGAGTGACTAAAATGTCTGTTGAACATGAATTTTTTGAATGGAAATCTTTGAATCTGCCACTCCAGAACTTAAAGTAATGGAATGTTCGTGCCCATACCCATTATGTTGGGTGTGTCGCCTAGCTCACCCTAATGGCCTCACTTTGACACCTTACCCAACAATAAAGGGCAGGACCTTGACCATTTCCTAGTACAAAAACATGGGTGCATGGATGAAGCAATGAGTATAACATAGTAGCAGCAGCAGCAGCAGCCCTTCACACCTGAAACAAACATTCCTCTGTGGTATGTGTTTGCCAAGATGCTACTACTTACTACATACAGATCTCAAATGTACACTGTTCCAACAAAGAAGAGGAATGATGCAAAGTCTGCCGACTGGCTAGAGTGGAGAAAGATGGCTAGAGTGAAGAAACATCTTTCTCGTCACCCTTCCATGTGCTGCCACTCCCCCCCAACTCCCCTCCCTTCTCCAGAATTGGACATGTGGACACTGAAAAACCATCCTATAGGGCCCACTCATTGGCATAAGGTAGAGGCACCTAGAACTGTCAGAATAAGCATTGTGAGCAAATCAGATTTCAATTTGCATTTGCCACCCACTTTTGGGTTTTTGCACTTCTTGCCCTGACTTGGGTCCTCTCTCTTTGTTCTTCCTTTCCCCTCCCTTTGCTAGGTGATTTGTTTAATAACCCTTGCCAAGGGTTTTATCAAGCTTTCAATTTTTTTCTTAACACATATTTTTCTCTTAAAGACAAGACAATTTGAAACTCAACCCCAAGTTGAAGTTAAGATTTTGAACTGTTGTCCCCTTTTCCCTCCTCCATCTGATCCCAGGAATTGCAAGCGTGCCCCTAGTTTTCCAACCAATGGGGTTGAGTCCCATTACTATTGGATTCCACCAATTTAAGTCGACTCCCATTACCATTGGGTTGGTGACAATTACCCCCATTATATAAAACCGGTTTGGTGATTATTATATGTATAAGTACTATAATGCTATCCTATTTACCGTCACATGATTATACGTCGCATTTAAACATTATTAAATTTAGAAGCGTTAATGATAATGGTACCCACTACCTATAATAAAGTGAAATGGAATTTTTTTTTTGTTTAGAGTCAAATTCCACTCTATAATAATAACTATAGTAACAATACATAAGTTAGTAGAGGTGAGTAATGTTACCCCCCCCCTCCTTCAAGGATGGAGTTTGTTGTGCGATTAATTAGGCTATTGGCGAGAGTACTCCAATTTCCACCCTCTATTGATGTACCTAAATTTTCCACTAATGAAAGGTACAACAAGCTGGCTAAATTATTTCAGTTCTTCTTTCCTTTTGTTGAGTGGCCTCTCCACGCCACTCAAGTCCGGTACTGGGGGGTTAACTCCTTTGTGCTCTGAGCACTAGATGATAACTCTAGAAAGGTATCACTTACTATTATCATTACCGTTGTTGATCTAGAAATGAATTCCATTCATTAAAGTCATACCCAACGAGTACTAATGACTCATGAAATAAAGGCTCCTGAGAGTCCCACCCAAATTATCATTTCGTTTATTTAACTTGGTTGGAAAGAAGGTGGGGGAGAAGGGTATTGGCTGGATGAGCTCAATTTTCCCCCATTAGATATGTGGATAGCTATGCTAGTATGATAACAATTTTTTTTCCCTGTATTTGAACAAAAAATGAAGGTACCTAGCAGTGTTTTTTTTTTTTTTTCATATTAGGAAATTAGCCCTAGTGGCCCCTTCTGCAGTAGCTATGGTGCTCAAGTGCCTACTAGTCTAAAGTTGTAGAAGCTCTGATTGGCCCCACCCCCACAATTTTTTAATATATTTGGCTGCTAGTTAATTTGGTGGGGTGAATATGTGGCCCCCACTCTAATTTGAACATTGAAAAGCATTTGGCTATTAAGGGATTTTTCTTGTAGTTTTTATGGTGAGTATGCAATTGGATAGGTGCAGATTTGGCTAGGTGAAATATTTTTTCCTCCAAATCTCACACCTCCATGTGACATCTAATGGGCTTTTTGGACAAACAAGCAAAATGTTTGGTGGACATTGCAAATTGCAAACAGTAAACCCGAGGACAAAACTTGCAAACAATAAAGCTTGTAAATAGTAATACTTGCAAACCAAGGACAAAACTTGGAAAAGACTCACACTAAAAGCAATTGAGGGGGAATTGAACCTTTAAAACTGACCTTTCCAGCTCAACTGACCTGCGAAATCAAACCAAATTACACTACATTGACATTGCTACAAAAAACAAATGTAGAAAAAAGCAAGGGAAAGAGAATCAAAATATGTTGTCATCATGCAAACAAAAGGAATTAAGCTTGGAATTCATCAGACACAGGCAAAGCCAAAAATAACTTTTGCTATTAGGAAAAATGGCAATGTAGATGCCTTCCAACCACAAGTGCAAAATTGCTACGAAAGCTTCCTCCTCTGCCATCATAAGAATAATGGTGTCAAGGACATCTCCATTGGTCAATGCATTCTTCATAAGAGAAATTATTTATAGTATATAAATGTTGCGCAAACATGCGCACAACCAATGGCAAATGGGTGGTGAGTATGTTGTGGAGCTTGGACTTCATAAAGGCCAAAGTAGAAAAACAACTTTCATCCTCCACATTGCCAATTACTTGTACCATAGTTCGCTCAGCCAATTTCACATATTCAAGGAAGCTGGAAACAAGAATCTAGGATGTTGTCACAAGGCGCCACTTCCTAGTTATAGGGTTTGTCTCAAAGGGAAGGCCATGCATGCAATTGCATTTGACTTCATAGTCACTTGAACATGCCCCATTAGCGTTCAAGGTCATTTGCATTCAAAAACTCACGCACATGAACTTCCTTGTTGTTCACCTACTGAACCTTGCCATAACAAAAAAACTCCTTTAAGAACCTCAAGATGTTTGCCAAATGACATATCACAATTTGCTTGGAGCCAATATTGAGGATATATTATCCCAAGTGCATCCATAATGGCATGAGTTGGAAATTTAATATCCAATTCGTGAATAAGTCCATTTGCAGCCCTTGCCAAAACACAAACATATGACAGTAAGTGCATACAAACCTTCAAAATGTGAGCCAAACTGCAAATTCAAAAATGTTAAACATGTTAAACATATTTTCCAATTTCTACAACTCGTGCCAAAACACAAAAACAAATGGCAGCATTGCATTAAAACCTTACAAACGATAATTGAAAAAAAACTAGAGGGGAGGCAAAATTTACATGTGCATTAGTTCTTGACCAAAGATTCAACAACAAGAAATATGTCTTCTATCACAAATGAAGTAACCATGGTCTCCAAATCCTAATGCACAACCCAAATGTGTTGGCCAAAAACCTCAAATGCCAAGTGGCAAACTTTAGTGTTGGCATCTGGTACCCATTGCATCTAGATACTTTCATGCTTGCATTCAAGTAAAGACTTGAAGGTCCATAAATTGTTTGCAAAAAAATTGGAGTTTTGATCACAATACATACTGAAAAGATCAACTTGACAAACCTTGACAGCTACCATAAGGTCACAAACAAACATGTCTTGCATTTGGGCAAACTTGACAAGAACATGAACAAATTTTAGTAAATGCAGAATGCATGCCAACATTAATAAAATTTCCAAGTTGCACAAGTGCTCATAATTGAGTTTTGTTTGGTGATTTGTAAGGCTATCCTTAGCCATTTTCACAAATAAAGTTTTACATTATGCCATTTTTTTTTTTAGCAGGGCTCAACATTGAGATCCACCTAGTTTTCGCATTGTGAAATATTCTACTCCCTTTTGTTTCCATGCCCTCAACAAGTTTTGTAATTCCAAATGTCACTTAAGGGAATGTGCAAAATAAACATGCAAAGTTTGTAACAAATTTTCAATGCACTTCATTAAAAGCAAACCTAATAAGGTGATCTGCACAACAAAATTTGGGCCATACAATGGACCCCAATGGAATAGGGAGCATGGTCATCATGAATTTGATTAGTGACACTAGACTTGGTTCCTTGAAATACATTGACATTGTCAACCCCAAAATTAATGAACTTAGTGGAAACTTGATCTTTTGGCATTCCCTCTCTTATTGTGAATGCCTCCATGGTCGCTTTGGTTAGATTATCACTGCCTATCTTTCACTCGATTAAAGAAAATAAGAACATGAATTCTTACTTAATTCTGTACAACATAGTAATGGATAGACAACTAAATAGTTATCCAATGTAAAAACCTTTTCATAATTAAAAACAACATATTGTGTAACTACCATTTCCTTTTTGGTTGCCCTCAGCATTTCCTAACACATAAACTCCACCATTTGCCAACTAGAACTATTAATCCAATGTTTTTTGTTATTTCTTGGAACTATTAAAAATTCAGACAATGACCTTAAAAACTCATATTCTAGCATGGGACAACCTTGTTACAACAAATGTAAAATAATGGAAAATTGGACTACCTTGCAAGTTTTCTCTCTTGCAATCTTGTTCATTACTTGTTGGGCGATTTTCCACAAGATCAACTAGCAAGTTGTACAAGGTTTTTTCCATGCTTACAACCTTTATTGTAATACTAATCCCCTTTCTTCACAAAACCCATGTCCCTATGTGCTTTCATGTGGTATGCATGCTTACAAAGTGAATCCCATTTAGGAGCCAACAACTTATCTTTGCCTTCAACTTGACTATAGATCTTGCATTTAACAATATGCAAACAACCATTAGACCCCAAACACATTTTAGCCCACGGCAATTTTGCAATCCACAATTCTTGAAACTTTTGTGTGGAATCGTAATTCCTTTTTTTGGACACTTCCATTTTCAGGGTGGGAAGTTCTGCAATAGGTTACAACATCTTCATCAACTAGTTTTTTCCCCTTTGGATCAACATCAACAATAAAGCTACAACATTGTGTTATGATGGGAAAAGGATAGTGAAAATCAACAACAAAGCTATTTGATGTTATGACAAGAGGAGGACAGTGAAAAAAAGAAACTCCATTTGGATCACATAACATAAGAAGGCTACTATTGATAATGGAATTCCTACTCAAATGGAAATACCGAAACTTGTAAGAATTCAAAAGTTCAAAAATAATGGCAAAATAATACAACGTTGAAAACACATTATGTAGACCTTTTTTAGGTGTCACACTTGTAGTTATTCTTGTATTTCTTTGAAACTTACATATAAAATGTTAATATTTTCATTAAAATATCAAAAAATGCACTCACATATTTAATGCTAATAAATTTGGCATTTAAAAAATGAAAAAAATTGAAAATTTTATATATTTAATGAGTAATGGACTTTTGAATCTTGGTGTCAAATTTTGTCATGCCCTACAAAACTCATGGATATGAATTTTTATCTTATGATGTGTTAGTTTTATGTGTTTGAAACTTTGGGATATTGGATGAATTATGTTTAAAAAACTAAAGATCCATTGAATGAATGGAATGTGATTTTAATTTATTATGTTATGGAATTTTCAAAATTTAAAAATTGTGATTATTTTAAAAGCTTCTTAAAGCATATATATATATATTATTATTATTATTTTCTTTTATGATATGCTTTATATGTCTTATAGCATCATGACTTGAAATTGGAAATGGAAAAAAATGCTACTTTCAATATAAATTTAAATATTCATATTTTAAGCTAGTTTTCAACTACATTAGAAAAAGACTTTCAAAAGGGACTTTAATTCATCGAAACTTAGCCACCCTAATGTGTTTTCATTCGCAAATAGACAATCAAAATAACTAGGTAAAATAGACATTTGAAAACAATGAAGATGCATAATTTATATGAAGAGAATTTTGTAATTTCATTTGTTTATTACAAACTCCAAAATGTTGACCAAGAACTCCTTATTGCTTGTCATGCTCCATTTTATGCGAATCACACAAAAAATCAAGACTTCAAAACAAAAATGCAAGATTAAGGAACAAAACCTTCACCAAAGTAACGTGGATTCATGTGGAATTGTAATTCCTTTTTTTGGACATTATCATTTTCGGGGTGGGAAGATTTGCAATAAGTTACAAAGATTCAATCACAACTATGACATTTTCATCAACTAGTTTTTTCCCCTTTGGATCAACATCAACAACATAGTTACAACATTCTATTACGGTGGGAAAAGGATTATGATAATCAACAACAAAACTACTAAATGTTACAATAAGAAGAGGATAATGAAAGAAGAAACTTCATTTGGATCACAAAACATAAAATGGTTGTTGCTGATAGTGAAATTCCTATTTGAATGGAAATACTAGAACTTGTAAAAACTCAAGAGTTCAAGAGCCATGGTAAAAGAATGCAACTAGACAATCACGATAGCTAGGTAAAACAAACACTTGAAAATAATGAGAGATGCACAACTTATACGAATTGAATTTTGCAAACTCACTTGTTTGCTATGGACTTTAGAATGTCAACCAAGAACTCCCTATTGCTTGCCCTACTCCATCTTTTGCAAATCACACAAAAAATCAAGACTTCAAAGCAAAAGTGTAGGATTAGGGTACAAAACCTTCAAGGATTGAAGGTATAAGTTGGCTTCACAAGTTGCAACTTGTATAAACACCAAACTCTAGATATAAATCACAAATAATCATTACATTTTGGGTGAACCCACAAAATATGACGTCACTACCTTCATGTGCGTAACTCTTCCAACGGCCAACTTGCAATGCAAAATAAACCTAAACACTTTTGGACTAAAATAAGTATGTAGAAAAACAAGAAAGGACCAAAACTATGAAGCCCAAACATTGAAGTTCATGTTACTCTTCAACTATTTCACACATAATTGCAAGCAAACTTGGAACCATGCAAGTTACAACAAGTGACAAAACTCTGAACATAAACTTGGTGAAGAGGCCAACGGATATGTAATGTGCATTGCAAAAGTGAAAGAAGATGGTGAAACTCCATTATAACTTGGAATGTTATGGCAAGATAAACAAACAAAGAGGAATGGGAAGCTAATGAGCTTGGGACCAAAGGAACACATAAAAGATGGTGAAATTTTTTTCACAGGTTTTGTGAATAGGCTCCTTTGACAATTATGATATAGCCATTTGTCACTTTCAAGGTTTTTGATTGAGTAGGTTAGCAACATTCCATAGGCCTTAGTTTTTAGGGGCAACTTCAACTTCTTCTCATGATGTTTTTGAACATTGTCAAATTTGGAGCGGCAACTTTAGGCGAAAAATGCCTGAAATTTTTCCCTTTCCTTTGTACAAGTAGCCAAATATTTTTTTAGGTTGAAAAATGGTAGTAAATTGCCCAAAAAAATACACTAATACCTAGTCACATTGGAACATTGATGTAATACACTTGTTTAACATGGAGGATGAGAACTTGAACATAAGTACATAATTAATAGCATTTCCACCCCTAATGCCCTAAACCATTCAATATTTAGGGTTTGGTGGCTATAAAGGTGTAGGTTTCAAGACCAGTGCAAATCACTTTTTGCACCCCCATTCACACTTGCCATACTTTCATGTTAAATAGTCTTGCACATTTCGAGATTGTAAGCTACTACACATTTTCACTTGCCTAAACTTTTGGTTCCTTTTCACATTTGTGATTTGTTCTTGGACTTTTCTTTCATATTTTTGCTTTGATTTTTGTTGGAGCTTTTGCATTTCATTCTCATCACTTGCTTTGTTGTGCATTGGCGATGGGTAACAATTGCAATTTGTGGCACTTGTGTTGTTGGAGTTTTGTGTTCTAATTTTTGGAAAGACTTTTGCAATTCGTTTTCATGTCATTTTGTTATGTGTTTTCACTTGGACATTGATTGTGAATTATTTTTTTTGTGTTGTTGGAATTATATGTTTTGATTTTTTATTTGGGTTTTTGAAAAACAATTAGTGAATTATTCCTTGCATTGTGGTTAAGTGTATTGACATGGAAGTTTGGAAACAAATGTTGCTTAGTAGATTGCATGTTGAATTGGGTGATGATGAAAGTGAGGAGGACTTTTTACTATTATCATTATTTGTTGATGTCATCTCAAAAGTTGTGAGACATCACCATGGTGGTAGTAAACCTCAATGTATTTTTGGATATTTTTGGTTACTCTACCATAGGTTATTTTAAGATATTATACCTTAAGTTATTTTTTACTATAATAGGTTATTTCATGTTAGTTTATTCCAAGTTATTATATCTTTGGTTATTTTACATTATTTCATTTTATGTTATTTTACCTTAGCTTATTTTTTATTATTTTAAATCATTCCATGTTAGGCTATTTTAAATTATTATATCCTAAAATATTTTTAGTTATTCCAAGTTATTTCACCCTATGTTATTTTAAGGTATTTTATGTTAGGTTATTATAAAATATTCCATATTATGTTATTTTCAATTATTGTAGATTATTCCACCCTAAGTTATTATAAATTATTATACTATACAATTATTATAAGTTTTTATACCATAGGCTAAGGTATAATATTTTATAATAACCTATAATAACTTAAAATATATAATGTCTTATGTAATAACTTATAATAGTCTAGGGTGGAACAATTTTGAATAACAAAAATAACCTATAACAACATAAGGTTGGACAACTTGTAATAGTCAATAATAACTTAAGGTAAAATAACCTAGGGTAAAATAACCTAAAGTAATTGAAAATAACCTAAAATAACCAAGAATAATTAAAAGTAGGTAGTTTAATATAACATAGAATGGATAACCAATAATAGCCAGACAAATAACCTAAAATAAATTTAAATGGATAAATATATAATATTTTATAATATTTTATAATAACTTAGAACATATAAACCCAAACTAGCTTAAAATAACCTAAAATAACCTAGGGTGGAATAATTTAAAATAGTTGATAATAACTTAAAATATTATAAAAAAACTTAATGTATAATAACCTATAATAGCCTAAGGTGCAATAATTTATAATAATTGAAAAAAACTTTAAATAGTCAAAAAAAATTTTATGGTACAATATCCTATAATAAAATAATTTAGAGTAACCTAAAGTAAAATAACCTACAACATAACCTATAATATAATAGCTTAAAGTATTTAAATCAACAACATAATAAAAAACTTATTTATTACAGTGAATTACTTCAATTAATAATGAAACATGATGATTACATAATGACCTTATTATAACATAACTTTAAATAAGGTGAAATGGTTAGGGTGAAGTGAACCTATTTTATTTTTTAAGATCACATAGTGATTTAGGCCAATGAATTGCATCTAGGTTAGTGAATTACACCTTATTTTGGGATTAATGTGCTTTTGGTGTGATGGACTTGTCTATGGTCTAAAAAGTAATTATTACTTGTAAATAACTTGCATATGCCATGGTTGTACGGAAAAATATTGCCATTTAAAAGAAAACATTATAATGTTTAACTTGAAATAGTTTGTGAAAGTTGTGAGGGAGGTCTTTGAAGAATAATATATTTGGCAACCCATGAGAACTAGGAGAAGCAAATGATCATTAATTCAAAAATGGGGTTTCCAGGGATGTTACATCCTTGGGTTGCACGTGTTAACATTAGAAGAATTGTCTAGTGGCATGTAAAAAGGCAATTTTGCAAAAAAAAACAAACAAAGTTCATTCATTTTTAAAGTTATGGTGGACCAAAGGCTTTGGATATAATATTGTCATTTTGGATTGCTTAATGAGAAAAATGACTTGAATGTGCTTGATAGAGGTTTGTTGTGTGGGCTTGATGCATATTTGGAATTTGAATTGAATGGGAATGTGTACTCTAGGTATGCTACTTGCTTGTCGATGGCATATACCCAAAATGGGCTTGTTTTGTGCAAATCGTCCACAAACCATAAGGAAAGAAGTGCAAACATTTTTCTCAAGCTCAAAACGTTGTTTGAAATGATATCAAACACTACTTTGGTGTGCACAAAATTGGTTTGCCATTTTGCAAAATCCATGGTGGGTTCAAAAAAGCAATGCACATATAGAATTAGGTGATCTTTTGAACCTTTCCTAGGCTATTGTCAAATTGCGATGTCCTTTGGATTGTTGATGCACAAAATTCTTTGTTGTCTTGTTCTTGTAGGTTGATTATGAAGCACAAAACACAAAGCTCTTTAGTGATGAAGTTTGTTTTTGGCATTTTGGCGAACTTGAAGCCAAGCTCTTTGTGTTGGCCATCAATGTTGTCCGATGTCACGTAAACTAATTGCATGGATCTCACAAGAGTGTGTATCCTACTACAAACTAAACTAGAGGGCAATTTTCTTTTTGTGAATTGGGGCATGTTGCTTTCCTACCCAACTGAACCAACAATGAGATGCAAATTTTTGCAAGCACAATAGCCAACGCTTCATGGTTTTCTTGCCAATGGTGGAGACACTCTAAAGCAATACTTTACAACATCTCTACATTTGGAATCCCAACTCTCAAAATACAAAGCAGATATATTTGCAGGCCCTTAGCAGTAGTTTACACAATTGATCGGTATGTGAAATTGTTAATAAAAACTTTGTAATATATTCTTGAAGGTTCTTTGGGTGCATTGTTTTGGCACACAAGCAAAACTAAGAAGGTTCCACCCTCAACTGCACGAAGAACCAGTACTCCCAACTTCCAAGAACGATAGGGAGAAGAGGAAGAAACATTTCCCAAGGCGAAGTTAGGCCTACACAAAATGACAAAATTTTAGTGCTTGTTTAAAATATTTTCATCACGTGCCCCCGAACTCACCTACTTTTTATTCTTGGCTGGGGAAGAAGATAAATGCCATAAAATATTATGTAAGTATGTGGAAACATATCCAAATGGGGTCAAGCAATTGTAATACATTTAATTAAACATAGCATAGACTAATTTATTTAATGAGAAAAAAAATGACAATACTATATAATAACCCCCCAACCCCCCAATTGTCAGAGGTTTCATAATTTAATTATCCCAAAATGTAATTCCCATGCACATGGCGTGGAGTCAAAGCAAAAGGGGGAAACAAAAAGGAAATCAAGAAAACAAACAATCACTTAAAATGGCAGCAAAGTATGGGCATTGGGTGGCTACAATTTACAGGGATTCAACCTCTGAACCTAACCTAGAACCTGGATTTGAACCCTGGAGCTGCCAACACTGGACCAAACCTGGGTAACATGGGTAGGTACCAACTCTAGTTTGCAAGGGTTGTGGTACCTACCTTTCAAATGGGTTTAGCAAACTGGGGTCATTCATCCCTAATATAGGTACCCTAAGTACCTACAAATTATTACTAGCATCAAATTGTGCATGCCATAAAATTCAAATAACGCTAGTTCCAAGAAATAGGTAATTAAAAGAATATGATTTCAAGCTAAATATAGTTATTATCTATATATATTTCCAATTTTTCTAGCTTTAGAAAAAAAAAAAGTGCTTATTTTAAGTCTTTATTTGATGGACCAACATTAGAAAGACGAAAAAAGGAGTTTGGGTCGTTTTTGTCTCTAGGATAAATTTATTTTTAGTGTATACTTTAATCATTTTCTGTTTTAATGAAAACAATACATAAATAATAATCTTAAATTGTTGTTCTAGTTCCACCACTGAAATGCTATGTTCTTATTTTGAAATCTTTATAAGAAAATCCATTGGTGGGGTTTTTTTTCAAAAATTCGTTGCTGAAAAAATGTAACTGGAGAATTTAGAAAGTTTTTGATCATGTCAATTTATAAAATCTAGTTAACATTAAAAGATAGTAGTAGTAGACAAGGGTAATACCTTAAAAATTCAGTAAATTATAAATGTTTTGTGGGTCTTTTTTCTTTTTGGGGTGGGGATTCAAATTCAAATGAAAGAAGGATGAAGAACTAGAACAAAGCATGCAAGGGAACTTGATGTTCCCCTTGTGGTTCGATCTCTTAGTTGGTTTTTTTTGTCTTCTTGGACATGGGTCCTTCCATTTTGTTCCTTGTATTCCCCCTTTTTTGGGTGCTTTGGTTTATTTATGATTGGCAGGGTTTCATTATCATGTAAGGGCAAAGTGTTGCCTTCTGCTTGATGGTGATGAGGACAATTTTTCGGTCCATTAGGACAAGCAACGAGCTTCAAAGGCTTGGACAACCTGAAAGTTCAATAGACTTGCTCAATTGACATTGACTCGCTGTGGGACATACATACCTAGTAGCATGGTCCATATTAATTAGTCATGATAGCAAATTTTATTTTTTTTGCAATGAGACTCTTTGATTGGTCCATCACAATAAAATTCTGAAACATTGGACCCTCCCCAATGTTGGAGTATCTGCTCGAAACATAGGAACATATAAGTCCCAATATTCACCCACCTATATAAGTTCCAAGAGGAAGTCCTTTGGGCAAAGCACATGGGACAAAGTGAGGTGCTCTTGGGAACACATTGAGAACTTGGGGAACTTGGTGAGAACACATTGGATTCCCAACTATGTTTGTCACCTATTTTGGCCTAGGCTAAAGGGCAAAGGCATGAATTGTGAGGACAAAGTAAGAGCTCTTAGTAGATGAAATAAATGGTGTCGGGATCGGTAAACCATTTAAGAACATCACAAAGGTAAAAAACCCTAGGAAGATCTTTGGGATCTATAAGAATGTGACTAATTGAACACATCTGAGGAAAAGTAAGTACCCTTTATCCTGTCAAGAAATAAAATTTGAATCTTAAGATGACTTCCACCACGCCTTTAAAAACTCTCTCCCATCCAAATAGCAAAAATCCATGCTTCTTTTCAACTCTTTAACTCCCTCATACATGTGTTCATTGCATTGAATAAGTTCCCAACTTTTTTGCCCCTCTTTCTAGATTTGGTCCCTTTATTTATTCAATTGGAATAGTTTGTTGAGAACTTGATATGTTTCAAGTTTGAACCCACCTAGCAACCCATGTCCATGGCCACTCACAATTGTGGATGCTCACTTTGCCTTCATATAATTACCATTTTGGGTGGTGGGTGTGGAAAGGGGGGGGGGGCTCATTGTTCCTTCATTAATGAGAGACCTTCCTACAGATATTTTATCCACAAGGATTATGACAACCAGGCCAAATAATAACTATAGACCCCCTCCCCCAATACCAACTCAAATACCTTGTGTTAGTATTCCTCAAATAATAGTGGTGCCTTCATTGATGAGACACAAAATGGTTGGCAGCTGGCTACATGACCTGGACACAAAAACCCCCAATCCTAAAGGTACTGGGGTACAAGAACTGACCAAGGGAACAACATGGTTCAAAATAATAACTTTATCACAGAATATTACATATTGAACATCAGGAGTACTCAATACAAGTGTTGACGAATGTAAGCCAGACCTATTTACAATATATATTAAGTGGGACAGGCATTTTGTCAAATGGACAAAACCATTGTACACAAATTTTACCAAATTTTCAACATATATTAGAGTTATCCATAAAGTCACCCTCTGTTTCGGCCCCCCTATCCCCTGTTTCAGTGGTATCCGCAAAGTAAGGAAATTTCATTAAATCTGAGTATGAAATGCTGAAACTCAGCATTTAATGCACAAGGTTCGAGAGTAATTATAATACTTGTACAAGTAGGAGCAGTGAAAATATATGTAGGCAGCAGTGCAGGCGCTCGGGAAAAAAGAAAACACAGGATGAAACTCAGTCTACCACCAAAATTGGTTGAAAGACTAGTTTGGGTTCCAGTTATTTACTTTTTGTAAAATTTTCATTCCCAGTTACGCGTTTGATGCCCTGCCGAAACTGGCCGTTCTCGCCCCCTAGTCGCCTGACTTAACGGATAACTCTATGAAAACCCAACAACTTGTACCAATTTGCGTGACTGAGCACATATTATCCAGTTACCTATCAATCCATTGGTTTACAGTTTGATCAGACTGGCTAGTTATGCTTTCGGGTTGAGTTTGCATTACCCCACTCTGAAAACCATACAATAATATTGACAAGGTAGGATTTGAAATCAACAACTATAATATATATATATATATATATAAAAGAGAAATGGACTTGAAGCATAAAACAAAAGAATAATAATCATCAAAAGGACTGTAAGGTTCAAAGGAAAAATAACCTTTGGGGATGAATTATGAAAAAGAGGAAAGATGCAGGGTATGGTTTGTATCCTTAACAAAGTCATATCAGACCCAGTAGTAGGGTTCTTGTTGGGTCTCCTCCTATAGCATAAGGGCCATCTACTTGATAAGGATCTCTGTCATTTGGTCATTCATCTCTGTTGACTCCAAAGGTCTGGTCCATTGCTTGTCCAGTTCTTCCTTTATGAAAGAACCTCTGGTCCCAGTTTTGACATGTTAACTAGTTTTGGTAGGTTCTTTAGGTGCAGGTTTGAGCCCCAGATTTTCAACAGTTTTAGCCTGCAATTGTAGTTTTTGGCATTTATAGTTCTTTTCAAATTTAAGAACCTTTGGGCTCAATTTGATGAAAAAAAAAGGTCTAGTTTCATGTGCACACTTATACTCCCCAAGGTTGGAAATTTTATAATTACAGAGTTTTACAACGAGTTAAAACTAAAAGTTATGAAAATACTAAGTTTTTTAAACAAATTAATACTCGCCATTTACCTTTAAAGTTCAGCCAACTTATTGACTGTTTTTAAAAAATCAATTTGCTTACCTTAAGAATTAAAACTTGCCTTTAAGAGTTTGTTTTCAAGGTTCCAGTTCTAGTTCCAAGAAGGCTAGTTCCACGGTGGTGGTCCTTCTGTTGGTTCCACCAATAGGGTGTTGGGTTGGGTTCAAATCATAGGGACCTAAACTTGAACCCTTGGGTTTGATGTTTCAACCCGGAGAACCTAGTGACATTAGGTTTGATATTTGTAACTTGCCTTGGACCTTAGTTCTACCCTACTTGGTTCTCAAAATCCAACTGAAGCTAGTTGAGACCATTAAGAAGTAACTTATCATGGGGATCTAGATGTAGTATTGAATGCAACATTGGAAGACCGGAGGGAACCTTGATGTTATTTGAGCAAAATGTCTTTAAATCACATGCGATAATTAAGGAGCCTATCAATATGATTGGATTGGCTGGCCACAATACACATGGCTTGGGCCAAATACCATGTTTTAGGTTACACATGTTTGAACACCTCAAAATTATCCCATCAAAATGGTCACGGTCAATTGCAAAAGGTGTTTACAACTACAATCCAATTTTTGCACCTTTATGGATTAAAATGTGTTTCATATATAAAAAATTCAATTTTTGAAAGTAATTCAATCATATGATTCTTATATAAAGTTGAAATGATTTGAAATTAGAAGTTTTAAATCAAATTAATGATAAAATTTTAATTGCAAAAAAATGTAATGTCACAATCCTTATAGAAGTTGGAAATGGATTCACTATAATCATCATTTGTGATGAAATAACATCATTTTCTCTTAAAAATTTGAGCCTTGGTTTATAATTCAAAATCATGTCCTCTAAGCCATTTCAACATAATATAAAACTATTATGGACTTGTAATGACACCAAAAATTAGTAAATTTACAAAGTTTTTCATGGCATGATTTTATGGAATTAAGAAAATTTTCTTCACAAAGATTGTAACCTAGTGTATAATACATAATAAGGTGTCACTTCATCTTGGAAAATATGAATATTTTACAAATTCAAAAGTTTATATTTTTGGCTTTAAAAAGTACATTATTCAAGGTCCTAAAAAAATTATTGATCAAAATTGGTTCACTCTAGCTTACAAATACTCCAAATTACCATCAACTTGTTGATTACAAGGCTAGGCAAGAGAAACTTAAATTAGAAAGGACACAAGCCAAGTCACTCCTTGGGGAAATATGAATGAACTTGCTAGGCCATTGAAAGCCTAAAAACCATCATATGGGGGGAAGAATGTCGACACACTTGACTTCTTGAACATACTCCAATGTAACCTTCTAAACAAGAACTAATAAGCAACCCATATTAGAGAATTCATGCAAAATTTCATGACTATCATGTAAACCGTGAATTTATGATTAAAGGCTTATTTAACATTCGAAAGGTCCAATTGGGAAAATGAAATACAATTTTGTAATCTTGACCATCATTTGTATTTCCATTCATTTTTAATGGTCCTAACAATGTTGTATATTTAAAATTGTTTATAATCATGCTACCCATAATTTTCATGACTTTCATGTAAATTAACATGTTTTTGTTGAATGTGAGTCCTTTAAATTTCTAAAGTGTTTTTGTTATTTCATGTCTGATGTTTCAAATACCCATCTTTCTTTCATGCTTTTGGTTTAATGTTATAAACAATTTTTTTATTCAAAAGCTTTAACATTGGTTATATTCAAAAGGTATATTTTATGTTTTGCCTTTTGTTTACCATGTTTCCTATAACCTTCATTTTGTGTGCAACATGTTTTTAGAGTGTTTTTTATTTCATTGACCCCATGGTTTTAATTGTGCTCATGTTTTGTTGAAATTTTGGCTATGATGTTTTGAACCATGTTTTGTTTTAATGTTTAAAACATGCCTATATGTCCATCAAAAGGGTCAATTTCGTCTTCAATTTTTTTAATACATACTCCACATAATATGATTAGAATTACATGTTTTTGTAAGGTTTTATGTTTCAAATACCCCATGTTCCATGTTTCAAAAGAAAGATTTTGCTAGTGATACAATTGCCCTCTTCTAATTAACACCACATCTAGATCAATGGACAATAAGGGCACCACCCAACTTCTTCATATTTAAGAGGTTGGAATCATTTCAAATAGGGAGATGAATAATTGTTTTGAATATTTTATTGTTTTAAATTGAAGAAATGTTTAAATCTTTGATGTGGAAAACCTTTCCAACATTTTGATTTTCAATATATACATTCTTTGGTTAATTCCACATTTGGCATCTTTGTGATTGAAGGTGTATTTAATGAAATATACCATTTGATGCATATAGAAGTTATTTGAGGCAATTGTGAAAGAAATCTAAGAGATTACAAAGTCTACTAAGGGAATTTAAGTTTTGATAAGACTATTAGAATATATGTTGGTAACTTTACAAATTTTTGGTACTAGTTCCAGATTCTTACATTTTTTGAGTTTTGTTTTACCTTTTGGAACCAACTAGATCACTACATAGGTTTTTGTAAAGAAAATGAGATTTCCAAAACTTAGAAAATTATTGGGTGATCTTACTAGCCATTTTTCATATTACGAGTTGTTCTATAATATGTTTCTAAATCATGTTTCAAAAAAACATTATGTGCATAAAGCATGTTTTGACTTTATGGATTAATGTTTCATATGTACCCATGGGTAGATGCATGATATATTGGCTCAAATTTGACAAATGCAACATTCTTTATTAGTAAAAACATCACAAAATAATGTTTAAAGGTCAAATTTAGGATAGTCTAGTGTAAGGTGACATATGGTCATGCATGTTGGTTAGTCTTTTACCAATTAGTTTTTTAAATCTTATGATTACTTAATCTTCTTTCTATGATCTCCACCATTGATGCATGCACAATTTTAATCATTGTTGTTTTTCTCTTGCATCTCAATCATCACACTAAACATATGCATACAAGTGTTTTCAATTTTTATGAAGTGAAATAGAGTGCACAAAATAATTATTTTGGAGCTTGATTTTACATTTTTATTCTTTTACCATATCACTTAATGGCAATTTGATTTCTCTTCCTACAAATAGAAGTTTGGATGGTAATAATGATTGTAAGAAAAAAAAATCAAAATCAAGGGATCACCATTACCTTGAGTTGAACCTCTATATGGAACATAATTAATATTCATTTTTTACCAAAAACCTTGTTTTTTGAAAAAAAATCACTCATACATATGGCATTTACAATCAAGTTCTATCATAAGCATTTGAAAACAAGGACTTTGAAAAGGGAAAAGTAGAACAATTATTTAGGCCTTACTTCTTTTTTGAATTGCTATTAATATTATACTTCATTTAACAATCACGATACTATAAACACATATAGAAGGCATATGGATGATAACACATCAAAAAACATTGGTGCCTTGGATGTGAATGGTCAACAAGGCATAGGCTTTAGGATTTTTTGTTAGAGGAAATGTCATGAAATTAATTGGGTTGTTTTTGCCAAGTGGACAATTTGAGACCAACTTAGGATAATTTAATCTTGGGAGGTAGCTAAAGTTTTAACAAAATATAGCATTTTGAGTGATGATGATTGTGCAAATTAAAAGTAAAAGGTGAGGAGATGGGCATTCAAAAGTCTACTCCATGCCTCTTCCATCCAACCATCATCATTGTTCTTTTGAGAGCAAGTTGAGGCAATTAGAATGTGACAATAATGTCTTTCAATTTTGGAGAAAAAATCAATGCCAACCTCAAAAGTTGATATGTCATTTTTTTCAAAAACCTAAAAGGACATTGCTATAAAGCTTGTGAGGTTCTCAACCACACGATTAAGGATCTCAAAGGCCTTATTATATGAACAAATGATACATCCTTAAGATTATGTAAAAGATGGGTGCCTTAACATTGAAAGTTTCAAATTTGCAAAACCAAGACAATAGCACAAAAGTTATGGCAATTACAAAAGTTAAACTTACCAAACAATATGTTTTTTAATGTGAACAAGACTCCCAAGCCCAAATGATTAATGATTTCAAAACATTTTTGGTGATGGTAGAGGCCAATCATGTTTATAGATTTGATGAAGAACTCAAAGGCATAGGAAGTGTGGAAGAAGGTAGTTGGTTAGATAAATGTTTATAAGTTGCAAACAATTTCACTTTGCACCCAAGTTCAGTGCATGAAGAGTAGCAAGTAATGTCCAACACTTATTCCTACATGCCAATTATTTTTTGGAAAGTGATGTTTCACCAATTTTGTATTTTAACGTGTTAATATCATTATGCCCATTTTGCCTTAAAAGGTTTTGAGCTTTTGTTGAACTGTAAACTTTCTTCTTGCGAACATGTTTCCATGCTTGATGTGCATTTAATCAAATTTCCCAACTTTCCCAAAATGCTTGCATTGTAAGGAAAAAAATTCACACAAATTGGTGGACATTTTCTAGAATCAAGAAGTTTAGTTCTAAAGAAGAGAAGGCAAAGGAAGCATATCCAAGGTAAAACCAAGCTACGATGACTCATTTTGAGCCTTTTTGGGTTTAGTATTAATATAATACACACCTCTCAAAACATGGTGCATTTAATTTTGAGTTTGACCTTTAGTGTCTAGGCCTTAAGATTATTATTTTCACAAAGTTAATGTTATTTAATTTTTTTAAATAATTAATTTAATCATTTAAATTCAAGGAACCATGTGTATATTTATGGTATAGATAATATAATAGATTTTTTTTCATTTAAGACTATTCTAGGTATTTGGTTTCATTAATCATTCAAATAAGTGTTTGAAATGGATTTTATGCATTTGTCCACCTCATAATGCTTTTCATTTTCCATTTTCAATTTACCACGTATGTATGATTAATGCCTTTTAAAAACCCATTTGTAAAATGAAAATGATCAAGCTCTTCACATGGTTTATAAACATGGTTCAAAATATGTGGAATCATGTGTGAAATAGATATTACATAAAGGTTTTTAACCATTTCAATTTTTTTGGAGTATATTTGCATTTTTCAATACATAATTACATTTGTTTGTATAAATGTATTAAAATCCATCACAATAAAGATAGGAAAAATTATTTTAAAATATATATTTCTTGGTTTATGCTCTACCATAATATGCAAAAATTGTGAAATTAATAATTATTTTATTTTAAATAAGTGATTATAAGTAATAAATATAATAACTTAGTGTAATAAAATTACTATAATCACGATAATTACATGAAATAATGTAATTACAATAAAAATATTTAAAATATTTTTATTAATAATTTAAAATAAAAATCAGAAATTATGAATATTAATTTTGGTTATAAATTATATAGTTATTAAAATTAATGTATAACTACTACAATTAGAGTGATTTTACAATACTTTTACATAAGTTGTAATAATTAATTTTAATATAATTACTTTTTTGTTTTAATGACTGAAAACATTTGTAAAAACTACAACCATTATACATAACTTGTCATTTACATATGTACATCTTAGTATCCACCCATATATTAATGAATAGAATACATTTAATACAACATTATAAACCCATGTGCCTTGGAATACAAAAAATTCACTTTGAGTACACATAGGGTTGCAATTCATTTGACACATTTGCAACTAATGGGACATAGATGGGTTTTTTTTTAATGAAAACCATGTTAAAAGGTATCCAAATGGAAGAACGAAAAAAACATTAATTGCAAATTAGTTGTAGTGTAGTTGATGCACAACCAAATGCAAAAAATAGTTGTAGAAATAACCAATGGTAGTTACAAACAACAAATAGTTGCAAGTAGTCACAAATTGATTAGTTACAAAAACTCAATTTTCTTTTAATGATTTATTCTTAATGTTGACATCCACCTAGGAAAACAATAGAATGTGACTACATAAAAGGGGTCACCATAGCTTGCCTTTACCTTCCAAGACTTTTATATGCAACTTTGGAAAGTACATGATTAACTTAAATCATTTTAATACACTATTAAGGCTTTGATGCCTTTCAATATTTTTCAAATGTAGTTAGTATCAATTCAAGCAAAATCACAATCATCTTAAAATTTTGTAATACCTTCCCTTGTATCTATTTTGGATTAAACGAAATTCATAATCTTTGAGTGGAATTTAGTTTTTTATAGGTTTTGACATGGCAATTGTACAATTACCATAATATTTCATTTGCAGTGTTTGAAGTTGAATGCTAGATGCATAGACTTCATTACAAGTCTTGATAATCATTCTTGAATCTATTTGCAAGTTTTTAAATGTGAACTTTTGAAGTTCATAATACATACCTAGTTACTTACAACCTTGGCAAAAAGTCCATCCACAATTACCTATAACCATGTTGATTCCATTCATAGTACCTTTTAGTAAACAAAGTCCATGCATAGCTACATGCAGCCAAAAACAATCCATATATAATTTTTTGCAGTTAAACATAGTCCATCCATTGTAACATGGACCTATGCATAATCCATTCAAAGTTCCTTATAGGTAATTAAAATACATTGATATATAGTTATCCCATCCTTGCATAGTTCATTCATTGTTGCTTATAGTTTAGCATAATCCATTCATAAAACCTTGAAACCAATTAGAATCCATTTACTGTTGCTTGGAACTATGCCAATCAATTCATAACTTTGATGTAAAAATAGAATCCATTCATGTTTTGGGTAAAAGCATGGTTAGGTGGCTCATGTTTGACATTTTGAAAAGTCCACATTTTACACTAACTACAATTCCTACATTTAAAATAATGATCAAATTATAAATCCTATAATTACCCCTATGGTTTTGGTCACAAATATTAATAGAACACCTTATAAATATCTTTGAACATGTGATTGGTCAAGAAATTTAAAGAGAAGTTTAAAGATTTCCATGTGAAATGGAATACCAATTATAAAAAATGACGAAAATCATGATGAGTGAAAATTTTAATATGAAAAAATATATATTGGAAAGATTTTAATGCATCTTACAATTAAATTATTCATTTTATGGTGGCCTCTCTTTTATTTTAATTTTGATATTACTATGACATATTTTGTGAATCCAAAATTTTCATTTTCTATGTGTGACAAACATAGTGTCATCATTTCAAAAGTCCACAATGAGTCCATTCTTTTCTTAAAACTCATCCATAATTTTTAATAAGATTCTCACAAAATTCTATTGCAACATGGATAAACATTAAAATTTTAATGTTTGATACGATTTTACATTGTAAGTTCATGTATAATCTAGAAAAATTACAAATGTGATAGTCCAAACAATCCACCTAATTGTGCTTTCACCCTTTTTTTATTGTCCATAATTCAATATGGTTAATTATATTTATTTTCATTTATACAAAAATTGATTCAATGTTAATTTTAATGTAAGCATGTCAGATAATCAATGATAGTTGGGTGCAAATCAAATATAAAGGAGCCATTGCAGGACGTAACCATTGTTTAATTTCAATTGTGGTAAATGGTTATTTAAATTAATGTTAAAATATTTGAATGAACATATGTGACAATATTTTTGGTGTATTGTGGAAACATTTGGCATATTTTGAAATAAATATAATGAGTATGGAGTACCCAAAAAGACTTTAAGACAATGTAACCAATGTTTTTCATTGCAAAAATGACTTTTTAAAAGATGTGAAATGATTTCAAACTAACATTTTTATCAGAAAAAATTTATATGCACATGTACATTATAGTATAATGCAACATCTTTTTGGGTCATACAAATTTCAAAAACTTGAAAATTGATTTGAAAATCACAATTTTAAACATATTTTACAAAAATTCCATTATTAAAGATTGTTAAAGATTCAGTCTTTGTCCTAGATTGGCTCCTTATATCCTATTTTAACTTAGCTCACATTCTTTCTTAGATGCCACTTCATAATTTAATATAGTAAAATTTCATATTTTGTGTTCAAAATTTTGTGGTATCATATTCCATGGCATATCTACTTTGAGTTCCATAACCTTTTCTATTCAACATGATCAATGTTGGCACCCATTACCTATAAGGTCAAATACTATCAACCCATTAATTAAAAGCATCAAACTTCCAATAGTAAAGCCACCATTGAAGTGCAAAGTCATGACTTCTCTCTTAAGGAATGAGAATAATAAGGATAACAAGGTAGATGGTCAAGGCCCTACACATTTGTCACAACCTACTTCTAACGACCACAAACAAAAAAAGGTGTGGAAAAACATTTCACCTTGGATCAATGAAACCAAGAAGACCCCAAGAACGTTGATAGGGACTTAGGAAAGGGATGAAGGTACATTGACCTTGTAAAGTGAAGCTAGAAAAATGAGAACTCAATGATCAAATAGTTGAAAAACACTTTCAAAGGAAGAAGAAGTCCACCATCAAAGCTCCAATTGCTTGAAGACTTTCTATATCTACCTAGACTTGGGTTGAAAATGCAAAGATCACAATCCCAAGTATCCAACACAAGGCAAACTTAAGTGTTCTGAGTTAGGTATGTAAGTTTCTTATAGATTTTTTATTTTTTAAGTTCCATGACAACCTTACTGGTCTCACAACTTTAATTTTCCTTCATTTTGATTATTGCTCTATCAATGAGAGGATAAGAACAATTCATGATGTACTTTTAACATTGTGGGGGAAATATTTTTTTTGATTTTTTTGCATTTAAACCTAATAATGCTTACAATCATGATGATTAATAATATGGTGAAGGTGGTAGTTTCACTCTTTTGGAGGCTAAGAAATTAGCAAGCATGGTTGTGGTAATTTTAACACATCCTTGGATGTGTTTTTTGTGGATTATATTTGTACCATGTAGCCATGGTGCATGGTTTTTTGTTATTGTCTTTCACAGCTTTGGAGGTTTAACATGGTAAGATGTTTTATCAAGCATAGTGTATGATTTTGTTTGCTATGCCAATAAATTGGTGGTTGATAATTTATTGTCATTTTTAGGTTCAAATTGTGAGAGATTTTAATGCACACATGAACATGATTTCTCAAGTTGCCCTTTTCAATAATGAATGGAAAAAATGGTTATTATCTTTGAATCCTTGTGACAAATGTATCAAGTTGCTTAGATTGTATGTATTAAATATGCAAAGGAATTGATGTATATGTTATAGTAACCCCATAATTTTTAACAGTCACATAAATAATAAAAATGTTTGTTGTGTACATTTGATGATAAATATAGGTTGTGATGAAGCAAAGGAAGCTTGTTATCTTCTCACCAATAATTAGCATTGGAAAAGTTTTGATTACATCAGAATGGTTAAGGAATTATAGGATTTGATCAATTGCATGTTTAAACCTTGTTTGCTATTTGGAGTCCATGGTATGGAGCCACATCTAATACAAATAATGAATGTTATTGCATAATTTGGATAAAATTTGCACTCTCTAATTCAATAAGACAAACTAATTTGATGGTGAGCCAATGTTATTCAAACCAATATTGACAGTAGATCATACTATAATCAATAGTGAAACGATGTCATAAGTGTTTTTACTCAATTTGTTACATCATTTTTTGAAATGGGTTTTCGGGTGCATTTGTTTTTGCATTTTATTTATTATGATAAAATGCACTTGAAAAGAAGTAGGTGGTTAAAACACTATTGGGCACAACTAGGGTAGGCAAGGCCAAGCACATTAATTGTGTAACAAATTCTAACAATATTTAATTTTTACTTTGATAATATTACCAAGATGCAAATTAAATGGAATCTTTTTTCCAAGTTGAAAAACCAATTATATATTTTATTAATTATTATTATCAAGCTCTTACATCTTTAGGTGAAGCCTTATCTCACAAGGTGTTAGATTGCCATTTGAAATAAAATAATATTTTTATAGTTTCTTAATTTTTCACCCTTACATTAATTAAAATAAAAACCTCATTTATATGTTTATTGTGAAATCAAATGAATGAAAATATTTAGATGGAATTGAAATGGTATAATCAATTTATGTGCAATATATGACTAGGTATTTCATCAAGTTTGGTAATGATTTGGATGGTTTTTAAAATATATTTTCACTTTGTAATATTTCTATAAGTTATATATTTACATGAGTTAAATATACTCTTTAATCAATTAATACCAATAAAAAACACAATTTCTTTTTTAAAAATATTTTTTGGGTTTTGAATTTTATCTTATTATGAATATAATTTATTAAAAAGACCCTTTCAATATTGGTTTGGCAGAAGTTCAAACATAAATGTTTTTGAAAAGCAATATTTGTGACAATTTTTTTTGTTTGCCATAATGTGCTTTCACTTTCATACAAGTTGAATACAATGAAAAACAAATTACAATTTGAATAAAAAAATTTCAACACTCTAATGTGAAGGTTTTACTAGCATTTCATATTCAAGGCATGCATATTTCTATGTTATACTAGATTTATCCTACTATTTTTTCCTTCTGAAGTGGTTTTCTTGGGAAAATGGAAAGTGGATAGTTTGGGTTATATATGGATGTTTAGAATTCATATAAATGGATGTGTGACATGTGGAGTTTTGGGGCTAATATTGGTTAACATGATTAGTATTTGCATGCAATACAATTTGGTGATACATATGCCATTTGGGTAAAAACATAATCAAAGGAACCACCTAAGTGAAGGGCACTTTTTAAAATTGCATTTTTGTATGTTTGAAAGAAAATAAGTGAAGCATAATAGTTTTAATTGCCATAATTTTTTTGAATTTTATTTTATTAATTGTAAATTTTACATGCTCAATTTTTGACACAAATCAAAAATGTTTTTGCATGTTCAAAACATTGAAACCTTAATAATGGACATTCCTTATTTTTTTCAAACATCCTTTTTTTCTACCACATGTACACCATTCCTCTTGAAAATTGGAAAGGATTTTAACATTGATGATTAGAAGGGCGAAAAAACTTGAATTGATGAATTTTTTTATAACCCATTTGAGCACATTTGATTCAAAAGTGTTTTTGACCTTAAAAATTATGGATTCTGAAAACGTGCCTTTAAAAAAAATTGTTCATATTTATATGATAGAAGGCATGAATGCATAATATACATGATATAAAATCAATTTGTAGTCAAAATGTATTTATATTTAAAATACAATGTTAAATGAGATATGGGAAATACAAAATTTAAAGTTATAAACCAACATAAAAATGACACATGTTATGTGCAGTCCTTGGAAAATGACTTTTACCTTGGCACCCTTTGTTCCTTTGACCATGTTTTCACCATTTTGTGGCAATGTCATGTGGTATGCATCTTTTTTAAGTTTGTTGATGGCCATTCTTGAATTTTCCATTAAATGCAACTAATAATTTACAAAGTTGAATGTCACTAGAAACATGGTTTGATAATCTTTACAATGTGTTAAAATTTGAAAAGTTGAGATAATGATGGAATTCAACTCACAATTTGATATTTTGTTTGTTGAGCATGATTTCAAAAGATTTGATTTTTTGTTGCCAATTATATTTTTTTGGGTCACAAGGCCATTGTAGTTGGATTATGCATGGCATGGTTGAAAAATAATTGACAAGTTAAGGAGACCCTAATTAAAAAAGTTTGTGTTTATTGTTGTGTGCACATAGCTTAGTAAGGGAGTGGGGTTTGGGTTTTGGATCTATATACACCAAATTGTTAATTTTTAAAGCTAAATATAACTAGAGAGGCACAATAGCCAAAGTCAAATTTATAAACATTAGTTGATTAGATGATGGATGTAGTAGCCTCAATTGTAATAATTCAAAATCTTAAGAAAATATGGTATTAAAAAAGTTCATATCAAGTCTAAACAAAGAACATCACAGTGGTGAAATTGTAGAAAATCATGGTATGCAAGAGTTTGAGTTTTTACTTATGAGTTTTGTTGTGATAGTATAATTGTATACATATATATTATTTTAAAGTTTAAATAAAGACGTCGTTCACAATCATGAATTTTGTTTTTTTTCTTATGTGTTAGATGCATGGAATGATTTGAATGTGTTTAGTTACAACTACAAAAAAGTAGAACCCCTAATTTTGTTGTGAAAAATCTTAGCCTTTATAACTTCCATAATTTCACATGAAGCAAACTTAACTAGTTTAACATACAATAATGCATTTACCATTCTTGCATCTTCTTTGAGGAATATATATACATATATTCATTGATAGTAATAATGTTTTTAAAATCCTACAATTCCTATGATTGAAGTTGCAAAAAATGCCAAGTAATTTTGGACTACTTGGGCACATTGCACCATCGAGATTTAGGGTAGGTAGTCAATAATAATGTCAAGAATTTCCACAACTTTCGGAATTATAAACAACTAATTTTGAAAATAAGTAACATTTATTGAAACTTGTATAATTATTATTGGAATGATAAAGGCACTACCATAGATGATGTAGTTGACATTAACAATTTTCACTAGATCTTAACTAACTTAACATACATATGTATGTACATAACTTTCATTTGGGAAAAACTTCAAACTAATACTTCACATTTAAGGGCAAGAGTACCTTTTAAATTATAAGCATGAGAACAATTCATAGCCCTAGCCACCAAATGTTGATATTTCATGGGCAATTACAAAGCAAATATTGTACTCCTAATTGAAAAATTGACATCTTAATTTAGTGCTGGTGCATGAGCCACGAAAATTATCATCACTACTCACATTACAATTAACATGTGATTTGAAGTTGTCATATATATAATCTTGATGTAGTACAAAGCTCCTACATGGAAAATGTCATGGAAGACAATAATAAGTTTCACTTCATGGAAAAATACAAAAAAGATAGGACATGACCTCATTGTGTACTAGTTGGAAAATTCATGTCAAATAATAATGAACAAAAATAATAATGATATGCCCTATTTCTCAACTAACACACCTAAGCATTATTTGGATGGTAGTTATACTTGGTCACTAGAGTATTTTGAAATGGAGTTGTTCTAGTTGTGGGGGAGTTTGCAAATTATTTTTGATGATTTATGTTAAACCCATATTGTAGTAGTCATTATCGACCCACAAGTATTTAGTCAATACAATTTTGAAGACAAATATTTTGTATATCATAATTTGTGATTTAAAATCAAATCACAAATGATATGCACACAAATGACACATGTGATTACTTGAAAAACCTTAATTATTGAAACATGTAAATAGAAAATTCACATGAAATTTACATCTGTTAGGAAAAGCAATTCCTTTCTTAAATATTTTTACAATGGTTTCATAAAGGAAATGATACAATTTTGTGATGTGCACAAGAGCAGCACATAGTGTCAAGAACCTCATGCAAAGTTGCAAACATATCTTTTATTGTTAATATAAACATCTTTCTTGCATTATCCACCCCATTTATAGAAAATTAGATTATCCAAGACAAATGTTGCTATCTTTTATCAAATGGCAAATTGTTATAAGTGCAAGAAAGGACCAAGATAAAGTAGATGGAAAAAGTTGTCTTTTTAAAATTTTGTTTAATAATGAAACAATTTTTGACATGAACCCAATAAAGTAGATTCAAAATCTCTTTAAAATTCATAAGAAAAATAATGTAAATTCATTTAATTTATGGTAAGTTGAATACAAGATTTAAGGAACTTTACTAGAATAAAAGTAGGTAACAAGCACGTTTGAAATTGACTAGGTCAATATGGTGTTCAAACCTACTTATAAGTTGGAAGGGTCAAAGGAAGATAAGATATACAAACAATTTACCTTTGTAGTTTACTTGTTAAGTTGATAAAAGGTAGCAATGAAACCCAACATAAAATATTATACATTCAATATTTTTGCATGAATAATAAACAAGAAGATACTTCTTCATTATTGTGCATTCATTTTCAAAATTTGCATTATAAAAGTAAGGTTGATTTAGTAGTTTTGTAAAATGCAATAAGCTTTTGAAAATTCTATTTTTTGTAGTATAACATTTGTTTCAAGTATATGTCACATATGTTCTAAGATGGAGAAAGTACATTTTAAAAAAGATTCCTTTCTTGAATATACAATGACCTTTATATCTTAACTTAGTACATGTTTATTTCATTCAATTTTCTAATGAAAAAGCACTTTTAAACACCATTTTTACTAGTCAATTTCAAAAGTACTTGCTTTTACTTTTATTATTCAATTTTCAGATTTTGTAATCAATGTATATTAAACTCATTTTTAAAAAAATGATTTCATAATAACACTTGAATATATTTTGAATCTAATTTCTTGTACATATGTCAAAAACCATCTCATTTTTTACTCGCTTTTACTTCATTAATTGTTATTGTATAATATATCATGTTTTCACCCAAAAGTTGGATATATTATTATTATTATTATATGCAAAAGTTAAAAGTACATAAGACTTTTTGCTAAGTAGATTCTACTTTGAACCCATTTTCTAAGTGTTTCATCTACTTACATTGATTTGACTAAGAAAAGACAATCCTATCAAATATATCTACTTTTTTTAGAATCCACTTAAAAGTGATTTTTCAATATTGATATTATGATAAAGCAAAAGATTACTATCATATTAATCATTGAATGGAATAGTATTTTTACTTTCAACATATCAAGGCTTATTTTATGGCTACTTTCCATTTATGTTGCAAGTAGACTACAAGGATCAGGAGTTGTCTATTTTATTTTCCTTGCACCTTTGCATATTATAATAACCATATTGAAGATTGACTCACTCCAACTTTGAAGCAATAAAGGTTAATTCCAAGTTAGTGATAATAAACCAAAAAATCACTTTAAAGTTACACAAACAAAAATTACATCACCTATCTCAATTGTAAAAATATATTGACACCATGACTAGCTTGATTCATAAACACACTTAAGTAACCAAAGGTAAACTATAAGTTGGCAATTGAAGCTTCTTAGCAACTACCACTTGATAGCAACCTTTGATGGGGTCATTCATGGTTGGGGTTCCCCCAAAAAATGGAAAAAATAACTCCAACAATTTTTTCCACTAGATTTTACAAATAACATATACATGGGAAAAAATTATGTGAGAAAAATTGGATAGGCCAATTAAGATCATTCATGTGGTGGTGGTATTTTTTCACATGCATAGATGATTGTGCATCAATATTTTGGTTTACATGATTGTGCAAAAAAGAAAAGAAAAGAAAAGAAATATATATATATTTCCATGGACAAGTAAACATGTGTTTTTGCATGTGATTATTTTTTGTAGATGTGATCTACATTTAAAACTAGAGATTATGAACTTAATGAATATAAATAATTAACCAAATGGTAAAAAAATAAGGAGTCCTTTCCCTTGCATCCTTTTGGTATAGAATTTCAACACTTTGAAATTTTGATATGATTTGGTTTTTTATGAAATTCATCTAATGGACATGTACTTGCATAAAGGGAAACATTCTTTTATTGAACAAAAAAATTGAAATCAATAGCATGACTTTATGCATTCCTTAAATTTCATTCCTCTATAAAAATTATAGTATGGACAATTGACTTTAATTGGTTAAGGACTCAATAGGATTTTTAAGGTGATTGCACATTGGATAGTCCATAAATGGACTATCACAAAGGCATATTTTGCAAATGCCAAGGTAGGTCGCTACAATACAAATTTGAACAACCTTAAATGTTTTGAAAGGACTTATCTAACCAATGTAACATAGGGTGAAAGCACGGTATAGGGCAGCCAAAAATGTTGTCACATTGTACTGTTTTCCAAAGGTGTCCATGTTTGAACTTCAACTATGGTAATATTAGAGCATATTTTTCCAAATTTTTTGCATAATTTGGTAGATTATAACAAAAATAATTCAATGGAATTTTTATTTTTTTCCAACTTATATTGTGAGGTTTCAAAATATATTTGTGGCAAAAAATGTACGTCACTATATACAAAAAATGCAAATATACTAAAAATGATTGAAGTGATTTTTAGTTTTTGTGAAACTTGTAGTATCTATTAAACATTGTGACTCCATATGATTGGAATAATTTTGTGAATCATGTGAAGAGTTTGATAATTATCATATCACAAATGGGTGTTTTTGGGGGTTATGACCATAAATATGTGGTAAATTATAAATTTGACAAGATATCACCTTCAAATGGAAAATGACAAGATATGTGAGGTGTGCAATTTTTAAAATTTTCATTTTAGACAGTTTTTGGCTAACGAATTCCAACCCAAACATACTATAGTCCAAAAATAGAAACATGTTCTATTGTATTATATATATTACAAATATACTCAATATTCCTTGCATTTAAGCATTTAAAATTTATTTATTTATTCCAAAAATAGTAGATATCAATAACTTTGTGAAAATAAAAATAATGAGCCCAAACACCAAAAGTGAAACCCAAAATTAAATGCAATATGTTTTGCAAAAACATAATTTACACACATGTTGTAAAAGTGCCCAAATGAAACCCAAAAATAAATGCAATATGTTTTGCAAAAACATACTTTACACACATGTTGTAAAAGTGCCCAAATGAAACCCAAAAATAAATGCAATATGTTTTGCAAAAACATACTTTACACACATGTTGTAAAAGTGCCCAAAGTGGCCCCCCCATAGTGTGTTTTCACCCCGTACTTGTAAAAACATAGAAACAAATTTGGTGATAAAATGTCATCATTCAATTATAGGATGTACATTTGAAGTGATATATGCAAAACCTTGGTTACAATCATAAAAATAATTTATGGACTCATATCAAGTAGTTTATAATTGCAAAGTATGGTATTTTTTTCTAGCATGATCATGGTGTTATTGCAATGCTAAAATAAAGGTTGAACATGAAAACTTTGATATTTAATTTGATGGATCCTCATGAAACTACCAATCTACATAAATGTCCATAACTTATTGAAACCAAAGAAGTGTGAGGATATCTTTTACAAGCAAGGAAATGGTACAGTACATCATTTGTGCCAAATAGAAAATTTAGAATACAACAAATTAAAGATCCATTAAAGTATTAAAATTTCATTTGATACCCTATTGAAAGCTATTTTACTTGTATTTTATGGACTCCACATGTGCCATTTTTGGTTCACCCTAATGTGCAACTACCCTTTACAATGATAACATCCAATACATTATTGAATGTGTTTCTTTGTTTATTCTCTCATGAATGTTCTAATTATGGTAACACAACAATAGACCATAGTTGTGATATACTAAACAATATGAAATCTAACATTGTCCTTTGTAGTCCTCTTATGTTAGACATTCTTTTTTGGAACACCAACCATGAACACCAACCCATGTGGGTCTTGTTAATACATTTAGTGCCAAAATTTCTGTAAGAACTTTGACTTTTAGTGTTATACTAAATGCAAGCTTGTTAGTATTTGCAATATTTTAAAGATTTCCCAAGCCCACAACATGTCCTTCCACACTGAATCTAATTAACATGATGTAACTAGGTTAAAGACTTGACATCCTACTAAATAACTAGGGCACTATAAACAAACAACACCCCTTAACAATTTTCACCATTTACTTTCACCAATAAAGATTGTCATAGGACTTGAACCTATCAAACAAATTTAGATGTGATTTTGTTAGAAGAATTGAACTAAATTTGAATTTAATTTCACAAATCCTTGTATTGCACTTAGTTTTAAGCTCTTTGTAATAATCATATCACCACAACTTGACCTAGGCTCCTTGTAGCAAAATAAAATGATGTAGACCAAAGGATTTGAATTGTTCAACGAATTCACAAATGATTGCACATTAAAGTAACAAAGTAACATTAAAGGTTATTGCTTTGACTAATCAAAAAGCTTTTAAATTAAACAAGGATCAAACCAAGTCTTGATAGATATCTACTTCTTTGGGCTCATGGTTGCCAATTCATATCATGAACCTCAATTGTAAATATGTTGCTTGAGACCAATTGGTACATTTATAGTTCTAAAACACATGTATTAGTTTAAGAATTTTCAAGATTTGAAGTTTGGTTTCTTCTAGTAACACTATCATAACATTAACATAAATCAATACATTTGTTTAAGAACACAAATCAATGGTGTTTAAGGGGTTGGGGTAATTTGGAACATGAAATTGATTGACCATCATTATGTTATTGAAAACAAAATGATCCTAATGTGCATTGCTATTCCATTTTCTTTTGTGGATATACATTCCAACAAATTTTAGAGACTTTGAACCCCAAAATATGTGCATAACAATCCATTAAAAGTTTCTCCATTCATCAAACTTATAAAACAAATAGGCCCATTGCCACATCAATTTCTAAAATTTCCACCCTACATATGTGAAATAAAGTTCATCATCTCACTTTCTAAAAACACAAGAAAATATCCATCTTCAAAAAAGAAATAGAACAAATAAAATGAAATCAAAAACATGTTGTGGTATATTGAAAATGACATTTGACATTCAATTAATAATCCACACAACAAACAATACAATAAGTTCATTTGCATAGTTAACAAAAGTTGTATAAAGATTTTTTACTTCTATTGTTGTAGATCACATTTGTACCTATTGATTCTTGCATTGGGAGTACATCACTATACTTTATGGACATCCATACAAATCATGAATACCATATTTGGTATTAATTCCTAAGAGGGAGCTAATCAAAAAGAAAGAAAAAACATATAGTAGTTTGCCAAAATTCTAGAGATTTTAGCCAATTCAAAACACAAGATAACTTTGAAACTTATTAGTGGACTTAACATACTTAAAGACTATTATTGAAATTCTGAAAATTTCAATAAACCAAACATCAGTTGTAGGTACAATACTCATTATGAGCACAAAAAATGTCAATTGCAACATAATACAAGTTCCTATATGGATGAAAACACATTATAATGACCCCCTTTATGAAGTCACATTGTAATGTTTTATTGAGTGAATGTTTTTGAACTTAAACCATGTCAACACGAAGGACTTTTCACAATATTTTTGCATATTATGATAAATAATAACCTTTTTTAGTTTTAAAAAATAATTTTTAAATATATATCATGGTGGATTGGAATATATTTGTATGAGAACAATGCATGTAATTGTGCATTTAAAATGCAAATATACTCAAAAATAAATAAAATTTCAACCTTTATGAAATTTGTAATAATTATTTCACATGTGATTCCACATATTTTGAACCATGTTCATGAGCCACATGAAGATTTTGATCATTTTCATTTCATAAATGAGGTTTTTTAGGGTACTAATTGTATAAGTGATTGTAAATTGAAATTTTAATAAATAATCACTTTGAAATGGAAGGTGCCTATAAGCATTATGAGTTGGGCCAATACATAAAAAACAATTTAAACACTCATTTGAATGATTCATTAGACCAAATATCTAGTGTAGTCTTTGAAATGACATCATTATATTACATATACCACAAATATATCCATGGCTCCTTGATTTTAAATGATTTTTTTCAAATAATATTAAATAACATTAATTCTATGAAAATGTTAATCTTAAGGCCCAAACACCAAAATTTGAACCCAAAATTAAATGCACCATATTTTGGAAGCTATATAATATAATATTAGATCCAAAAAGGCCCAAAAGTGTTTTAAAAGGGGGTTATTGTATTGTGCTTTCATATGATTTTACATAACATAAATGAAAGAAAATTCACCATGTCACCAATGTTGGAATTATAGGTGTAACACATGAGCACATACTTGGACCAATCATTTCTTAACTGAAATAACTTCTTCCATATGTTTCCATGTTCATTCAATTTACACAATAGTACCCAACAAATGTCAAAAACAATTGATTCTAAAAAAACTAAATTATTTAATTTAGTTTGCCACTATTGTATAAGATCGGCAAATCCATGTGGTTCATAACCTTCTATGATACCATCCAATATTATTTTAAGCTAGATGTAAACATGAATAACAATAGTAAAAAACAACCCACATGGCTTCAGGAAGTATTTCACCCTTGCTTGACCCCATGAAAGTCACCCCTAATGAATATTTTTGGCTTAATGACCATATTAAATTCTATTTGATAGACTTCAATTGCTTGGAATTTCAATTGAAGCCAAAATTAACAAATAAAATAAATGCAAAATAGGAAAAATAATTTTACAAGTTTGATTATAAGTGTCACCCAAGGTGTAGGATAATTATCTTAAAGTTGATGAAAGGTTAATCAAAAGATTATGGAAAAAAAAAAGTGAAAAAAAGTAAAGAAATAACAAACCATTTGCACTTTGGGCTTTCATGTTTTGTAAATCATGGTCACATAATTTTGCCCATGGGCTTCTCTACCAAATCTCATTCAACAATCCTACAAAATACATCAATGATGTCATTTCATTAAGCTTTAGCAATCCAAGAGTCAAGGAAATATAATTTTTGTAAAGGGTAATGATTGTGGACATCTCTTTTAAATGTATAATCAAAGAAAAAAAAGAAATGTAACAAAAAATGATGCAAATATGAACTTTTGAAAAATTGGGTCCAATTCATATCATTCAAAAGTTCATAACTATGTTTTGGTTAAAACATTTCAATTTTGAAACCATTTTTTTTGAATCTAAACATGTTTTTTTTTTTTTTTTCATATATATCCAATTTCAAGTCCATACATAATATTTTGAATAAAAATCATATTGAAATTGGATTTGAATTTAATGGAAGTGCAAAATGAGGGGACAACCCATATCTACATACTTCAAAAGTTCATTAATACCTAGTTAGTACACATTTATTACATTAAATTACATAGATGGCTTCTTGTTGAAATTTAAAATTTTGAAGAATTTATAAATTTAGCATATAATGGTTTTGTGGCATGTCAATTCATTAAATTTTGCAAAAAATTGTAACAAGACACAAAAAGTGAGCCATGAAATATCTTGCACTTACCCCAATGAATTTTTAAATTCATGTTGTTATTGCATTTTTGAAAACCATGTTTATGATTTTCCATAAGCTAGTATCCTCACATTTGTCATTGTAAAATTGAATACTTAGTTCTTAAAACAATTCATGCATTAATTTTTAATTTTAATTTTTCATTCATTGGAGCTTTCAATTTTCTTGAAACTTGTCATACAATAGACATGTACGTATTGAATATATTGAATGTATGTGCAAAATGTAATTTTAAAGTTTTGTTTCTTCGACTTAGGTAATGATTCTAACAAGCCCTTGATTTAATTAAACCTTATTGTTATGAAATTTGAAATGCCATGCAATGAATTGTGAAATACCAAAAGACCTAAATGATTTCGGCATAAATAAAAATTTTTTTGGGTGAATTCTTGAAAAAATATTTATTATTTGTGTCATTTGAAAAAATTAAGAATCCACATGATTTTGACCATTAGGTTTGCACTGCATACCTTAAAGTTCAAAAGATTAAGATTGAAATAGTCTAGACACACTAGACTACCCCATAAACTTAAAAGGAATTAGTTATTATTTTCAATATAAACATTGCTTATCAAAAATTTCAGAATTAAAAATCCAAGTACTGAGGTTAAGATTTGAAAATTAATTAATTCTTTAGCAGTTTGTTGCCAAATCCAGCTTAGGAGCATAACATATGAAATACATTTTGTGCTTTAATGATGAAATGAAACAATGTCAAAGTTGTTTCATTTTCAATGACATAATCATTGTTTTACTAGAAGAAAAAATGTCATTTGCACTTGGAAAATATTGTTTGCAACTACTTTTCAATTGTGAACAAATTTTTTTGGTTGCAAAACTTGGTTGCAAATGACATTTTTCCTTTTAATGTTTGCTCCCAAAATAACATAAAATCAATGTTGAATAGAAAGGTTTTCATCACAAAATTTCCCTTTTAAAAAATTTGTCATCTCATATGTGATATAATAATCACTTTGAACACCTCTAGACATTTACATTTTAAAGAAATTTTTAGAAATAAATTATGAATTATTTAAAGGAAAAACTAAGGCTAGTCTATGCTATTTTTTGAATGCAATGGCTTTTTTAAAGGGTTAATTTCAAGTTTTAGAAATTTTTATGCAATATTACATACAATAAAATTTGTTACATGTTTCTATGGGATTTTATTTCTCTATTCTATTCCAATTCCATGTTTCAAGAGGATTAAATGTTTGTCATAAATGTATACATGACATGACATTTTTCATGTTTCAACTTGTAACTATTTTCCTAGGGATGCCATATCACATTCAAAGATTTTGTAACAAAATTGATGGACTTAATGGAAGCAAGGCAAACCAATCAAGTGATTAATCAACTTTACTTGCTTTTGTAATACTAGTCCTTCCTAGATACATTCATTGTATTGGAAAAAATCATGCATGGTCAACCTCATGTCTAGAAAAAGCTTTGATTTTGTTGGTATGAAATTGAGGGACTATGAATTTGACAATGCCAAAAGGATTGAGACAATCCAATTGGATTGAAATGATGTTTGGCGTATTATGACTAAGTAGATTACATCCTCATAGGAGCTCCCTCAAATTCCTTAAAGGCACTCAAATGACAAAGCAACATAAGTCACAATAGTTCATTTATGATAACAAATAGTGCAAAGATTGGTTCTTTGCAAAGTATGACTAATTTAGCACATATTTTTAGTTAAAATTGATGTTGGAGAAGTGCTACTTAGAGCATTCCTAACGATCCTTATATAGTACATGACCTTGCAAAAATATTTCTCACATCCAAGTTAATTATTTATTTTATTGCAACTCCACCCATCAAATTAAAATTGGTATTGCAAATAGGTGGGAGACTACTAATAACGAACCACCTAGATTAATCATTATTATTAGCAAATACAAAATAAGGAGCAATAGTTAGATTATATTTATTACATTTTTCTATGGTAGGTGTTTAACTTTGTTGTGCTTTTTACAAACCTTGGTAAACTATGCAAAAATGTTGGGCCAAAACCATTTTGTTAAACCAAACCAAAATATTTTGGCTTTTTTTCATCAAATTCTTATGTGCTTAAGATCATGTATTGAACACTATTGGGGATGCTTTTATGCCCAATGTAAGGTGTCAATTGTAAAACTATATACGTGGAAATATTAGAGAAATTTTAAGACAATTGGAAGAAAGTAATAGAAATCTTGAAACATGATAGGCATTTGCATTTTTTGATGGGAGGAAAATTGTGGAAAAAATTTAGGGCGATACATATTGACAAATGTAATAATATATTAATGTCATAAATGGATTATTCTAAATGCCAAATGGAGAGATGTCCACTATTTTTACTTCAATGTAAATTCATGCATTGGGAAACATGTTTGAAATGATCCATGCAAACATTATTCAGAATTTGGACCCAAACCAACAACCATTGTGAATGTCATATTTAGAATATAATTTTTTTAATAAAACATTGCATAAATATTGATATAGGTTGGTCAATGTGAGATGGGACATAAATGTTTCCTTTTCTTGCTTCCATGATTTCTTATGTTTCATGTTTTATGTAAGCTATGTTTCTTTAAGTTATTCCTTGGTAACATGGATGCTTGGGAAGAACAAAAGAACACCTTAATAAATATGGTGATCCTTGCACACATGTTAACACACCTCACTCCATTCTTATATAGATACACCCAAACACAATTAGTTCAATACAAGAAACACATCATTTGTCAAATTTTCGATTTACCACATACTTATGGGTTGAAATGAATTCAAATGAACAAAAATGTATGTTGAAAGGTTTTGTTTTGCGTTTTGTTTTTACATGTGTTTATGTGGTACCATTTAAATGGCATGTTAGTCATGCAAGTTGTGCTTGATCACTAATATGGATGTTAATGAAGTCTAAATTAAATCATTACCTGTTCTAGTTTTGAATTTTGGTTTGAGCAAAAGAAGCATAACAATTTCATTCAACAACATTATTTTCATAAAGGGCCCCTTAATTTTAATAATATGAATCTTTTAATTTAAAAAAATAACTAGTAATGGAAGACTATTAGACATGTCTAAAAAACATTCAAAAATTCAAAATTCATGAATCCTTTATGACATGCAAATGTGATGCAATGTATATGGTGTTCAAAATAGATTTTTTCTTGTAATACAAGAAACTAAAGTTTAAAATATCAAAATGTTTGGGTGTGATTTGAAATTATGATAATGTTTAAAAACAAAACGCAAAATTTGACAAAATTTATGAATTTAAAATTTTACATTTATTAAAAAATTATTAACACAAAACATGTGACACATTGGGGCAATTGTAAATATAACAAATAATAAGTCACAAAATATTTCATTCAAAAATTCCTTTCTATGAAAAAGGTGTTATATGACAAAAAGACCTCAAAGGACAATAATGTTTAATCCAAATGAAACACATTGGGTCATTAAATCTTGTTTGGACCTTTATGGTCAATGTCTTAAAAATATTTCATTTGTGAGATGAAAATGATTAAACTCTTCATATGGTTCAAAATATGTGAAATCGCATGTGAAATAATCTATAAATACTACAAATTTCATAAAAATTAAAAATCATTTCAATTGTTTTGAAATATATTTTCAGTTTTTAGTACACAATTAATGATATTTTTAAATACAAATATACCCCAATCTACCATGATATACATAGAAAAAATATTATTATTTATTTTATTGCATGGGTTATGTTCTACCATAATTTGCAAAAAATTATGATTTTAAAAGTTTTTTTGAAAATGTTTTAAGGTCAAAAACACTCACCCAAGAAAACAACATAGTTTAGCTACATAAGAAGAGTCATTATAATTTGCTTTTACCCTCAACAATTTGATTCCTTAATCACTAACCTTTCCCAATACACTAATTGAAAGCTTATTATGTAAGTGGTGGCATGTAATGTTGCAAGTAGGTAGGTAGGTAGTTGCTCCTTGACATTAGGTGTGACACGGCATGGGTTCAAAACATTGGGAGGGCCAAAACATGTGATGTTATCAAAACAAGCAATGCCTCCAACATGGGATTGGATCTAAAAGATGGGATTGGGTTGAAATAGTAAACGTTGAAACCTTGGGTGGAGTAGCAACATGCTATGATAGCTCAAAATGTGACATCTTGAAACTTGCATGCAAAACTTGGGATGTTCAAACTTGGCATGTTGATAAAATTTGGTTTTGAAACATGTGTAACTTGAAACATGGCATTAAGCTTGAACCATGTTTTGTGTGGTTAGCTAGCTTGATCGTATTGATAGGACGTCAATTGTTCATGATGTGCACACTTGAAAGATATGTTGCCCATATAAAGTGGGAAGCAAAGGATACTAGTGTTTATGATCATTTTATAAGGTGCAAATGTTCAATTGCTTTAGGTCAATTCATGATAATAAATGGCACATATTTTAAGTTTCAAGTTTGTGACAAATTTGAAGGTATGAATTTGTAAGCAGCTGAAGTTGCCAAGAATGTGGAAATGAGTTTTTTTTGGGGGGTTTTGGATTGCCAAATTATAGAAAAGAATAAAATTTTAAAACTCAACAAATTTTTGCATTACGTTCTAGAAATAGTCAACAATATAGAAAGATGCAAGCTTAAAATTTGTTTGCTTTCACATTTTATTTTGCCATTTTGGGCTAAATTGTTTTATGAATGATGACAAGTAGGGCTACATCACAAAATTGGGAAAACACATTATGCTAAATTTTTTTTTTATTTCAATTGATTTTTCCTAAAACTTAATCAAGACTCAATTTCTAGAATGGCAAGCTATGTCATAAGTATGCCAATTTTGTTTAACTATCTCATTTTGTATTTAGTCAAATGATGTTCATTTATGGGTTTCAACTAGTGTTGGCAGGTTCCTTAGTTTGTAGTGTTAAACTTGAGGGCTTCAGGTTCTTGTGACTCAAACCCAAATCGACACCCTTTTGGTGGAATTGACACAATAATTAAACCGTGCAAAATACTCTCTTGTTAAGACCACAATCAAAACTAGAACCTTGAAAAACAACCCTTAAGGGTAGGTTCATATTCTTTAGGTAGGTTAAATTTGAAGAATTAGCTACTAAGTACATTGAACTTTATAGACAAGTGATTAATTTGAAGTAATCTTAAAATTTCATTCCTCTACAAAATTTATTGTAAAACTTGGTCTTGAGAGGTGTGTGATGTATACATGGAACTAGACCCAATTTTGAACTGAGTGTGAGCATAGAGGTTCTTAACATTAAAAATATTGTGCCAAAATTGGAACCAAAGTGTCCAAAAATTTGAAAAACCAAAGGTAAAATCCACATCTAAAGAACCTGCCAAGAAAAATTAATTATCAAAACCAGGAGCGGAGGCTTCTCTCTTAAAAAGCAATAGCTTTTTTTTAAATGGCAAAACTTTGCCAGAAAGTGAAATCAAAAATTCAAAAAAGAAGTAATTTTAATGATTTTCATTTGCCAAAAGCCATTTGGTTGTCATTATTGTATAGCCAAAAAGATACAAGGATGATTACAGATTTAGGGTTTACTTGCACTTTGTAAATTCTCTTCCCTTAAATGAGCAACCTAGGAGGCTTTGAAAGTGAAGAGAATTTACTTCATACTTGGAGAATATAAAGGCTATACTTCATACCCAATAGTGAAGGGAAGAAATTGTTGATACAATTCTCAGCTGTAAAAACCTCCAAAGAAATTCTTACTGTAATTAGAGGAGAATTTACAATGCATAAGATGCCGTGGGGCACTTTGAGCCAAAAAAATTAAAATGAAAATAAACACCTGCTCTTGGGTGCATTTGGTTTTCCAAATTGTCGGGTATCATTTTTCACCTTTTCCCTTGTAATATGTGATACCCGGTGGGTTTCATACAGGCACCCACCAGGTATCACAGGACAAAAAAGTAAAATAGAAAAAAAAAAGAAAAAAGAACTTTGAATTGTCATTTTGTGTGTGTGTGTGTGTGAAGTATCTTTGAGTAAAGTAATCACACAACCATGGTTTAATATAAGGTTGAAATCCCATTATAAATGTTCAAGTTGGTTGGGTATTTTTAATATTTACTTGTCTTCCAACACTCACAAAATAAATGTCCTTTGACTTCAAGTTCACCTTTCAAGGAAAAAATTATTGGTCATCTTTAATAAAAACTTTAATGTCAAGGAATAAAACCAATGTTTGAGAAGAAAACTAGAAAAATAATCCACATTTTGTTTTGACAAAATTGTACACTTGTTTATTAAAAAATTGAAAGCTTCACAATAAAAGAGTTGAATAGGTCTCTCTGTTGGTATTTATTATGACTTTAAAAGCAACATGGAATTTGGATCACACTTGCCACAAAATTTGGGAAAGTTTTAATAATAATATTTGTTCCTTTTGTGAAAATTCATGTTGACTTAATCACATTTAATTCATTATTTTACTTAAATCAGCAGTTAGGAATAATTCAATTAACTCTAAATGTAAAAATAATAATAAGCATATTATTTTATTAAGATAATTTTATGCAACACTTGTATGGATTGTTTCAGAAATAACTATTAACAATACTTTTCTGCGCATATTTAATGTCAATATGTCCATTTTGCAAGATATCTCCAATTGTCCATTTTCACACTAATTTTCTTATTTGACTTCATGATTTTTTCATGTTGCAAAATTTTAGACACAAATTGATGGACAAATAATTAATGTGACAAAAGGCCTTAAGTAATTGCCTCAAGTCAAACACATATTTCAACTACATTTGTTAAGTGCATGTGAATTAGAATTAGTTTAACAATTAAAGCTTGATTCACTAGTCCATTAGTGGCTTTCCAAATTCCAATGCTTAGAGACTAAATGACTTTGGGAATCTTCTCAAGAGGAACTTAAACATGGACACTAGTGAAATAAATAGTGAAGAATGTTACCCAAAGTGGTATAAGTTTGTTTCATGGTTGCCTAAACCCAACATAATTAGGGCAACCTAACCTACATGGTTTGGAAATCATGTGATAACAAATTGATAAGGGTTAAGGCCCAAAATCAAATCATCATGCATGTCTGTTGGGTAAAGACAAAATATATACCTTGGGATGTCTTAATTTTAAAATCCACTTATCAATTTAAGGCAAGTCATTGAAAAATTATTTTCATAATTTGGCACCCATATGTATTTCTAATACCAACTTTTTAACTTAAAAAATTAATTTTTTTTTTTACTATGTTGAGACAATTTTTTCTCTTGAGTAAATATCCAATAAATAATTTTTAAAATGAGGTCCAATATTGGATCTACAAGAATTTGTCACAGGGCTTAAATTTGGTGGGTCCAAATATAAACTCAATATTAAATTATTGCCCATTTTGGGTGGACCCAAAAACCTATTTGAGATGGAAAGTTGCATTGTTTTCAATTTCTTGTTGGAAGAGAAGAGAATTTTCATTTTTATTTTTGGCTAACAGACAGAAAATTACTAGTGCAGAGTTTGGGAACAGCTTTGGAAGCTTTGCAAAAATTCATTCTATGAGGACTCAGGAGCACAACAATTGGGAACTTTTTTTTTGGGGAAAATCATTTGTTCTCCATTTGGGGAACTTTAAAGGTCTAAAACTCAGTTTTCAACCCAGGCTAGTAACTTAGTAAAATTGTAACTAGTAAACTACCCCTTCACTCACTCTCACAAGACTTATAATTTATTTTATTTTAAAGTAAATTTTATTAAAAAAAAAAAAAAAAACACATATTGCAATGCTTGGTGTACTTGTGGTAGTAGCTAACGGTCGTCCATAGGCTGCCTACACAGCTAGCTAGCTAGTGAAGCTAGTGTAGCTACTAGAGTAGCTAGAGTAGCTTACCACCTGACTTATTACATAAGGGAAGGAGGTATTTCTCTCAAAAAAGCCACAAAAAGTGAAAAGGTAAAAGAAATAAATAAAGTAGGTGTGTGTGATAATAAAAAGAAAAAGGGTTGGGGAAAAGAGCCAACGTAACAAATTAAAGAACTCCTTTATTTGGTGTATAATAATTATGATCTCAACCCACGTGAGAAAACTATATACATAGGTATATGTATATATAGGTATATATATTTTAATACAAAATATACGTATTTATTAATAAATAAATACATAAATAAATATATATATATATATATAGAGAGAGAGAGAGAGAGAGAGAGAGAAGAAAGTTGTTGTTACTATTTTACCTAAGTGGGTTAGGGCCTAGCAAGGTCGGAAGCCAAAAGAAAAAAGGTTGAGAAAGGGGAAATTTCTTTTTCTTACTAAGCAAAAAAAGCAAGTCACAAAACAAAACTGGAAGCCAAGTTGATTTTCTTTTGCTTGGTTTTTTTGGGGGATTGTTTTGTTTTTTGTTTTGGTTGTTGCCTTTTCTTTCGCTTTGCACTAGCAGCAGCAGCAGCAGCAGCAGAGTACTTTCTACTCCCCCCACGAGCTTTACTGTGCGAGCAAGTTTGAAGCATGCGGGAATTTGGGGGATTTTTGAGCTTTCCTGGTGTGGAGAAGGTATGTAATTTGTTTATTGCAGCGCCGGATGGTTTGGGTTTTGTTTTGTTTTGATTTGATTCGATTCGATTTTTTTCTGTTTTTTTTTTCTTTTCTTTTCCCCACTCCCTAGGCTCGAGCTTTCGTAGAGAGTTTAGTTTTGTTTAATTACAGAGTGTTTGCTTGATATTTTTCGGCTTGCATTTTTGGGGGCTGTTTGTTTCTGTGTGTGTTTCTGTGTTGCAAATTTGTGGGAAATTTGTGGGTTGCGCCTCTACCAGTGCTATGTCTCTTGCGTGCCAGATATGGAGGTGTCCAAAGTGCCACAAAATCGGGCACAGCTTGAGCTGATTGCTCAAGGTGACAAGTCCAAGTTTCCTGTTGTTGTTGAAGGTGTGGGTGGGTCGGTGAGAGGGAGGGAGGGAGGGGTTGCCAGGGGGCTTGTTGTTTTGTTTTAAAGCAGTTGTTGTTATGGGGAAATTTTGAGAGTACGGTGGACCATTGATCAGTTTGTGGTTTTCTTTTGTATGAAGGGTGATTCTTGTGTGTCGCTTTGGTGGGGTTCTGTGGTGCATTGCCCAAGAAAAAGCGTGAAGCTTTTTACTGCTATTTTTGGCTATTTTGTTTCTTTTCTGGGGAAGTTTTTTTTTTTTTTTTTTTTTTTGTTGGGGGAGAGG
>Ga0116227_10001051_pt1 | contig 59493 bp, 41 predicted proteins | sample S1TSphgellanicum_FD_89693 | JGI IMG/M metagenome (GOLD analysis project Ga0116227, IMG submission 89693) | Host-associated microbial communities from peat moss isolated from Minnesota, USA - S1T2_Fb - Sphagnum magellanicum MG | ecosystem: Host-associated > Plants > Peat moss > Unclassified... | reverse complement strand
CGTTCTGACAAATGCTCTTCTTGATAGTGCACATAAATGCAGATCTAGACTTTTCACATATTATCAGAAATTGCTTGATCCGCTAAACTTGAAGATGCGATGAAAAGGAAATCGACAAAATTTGCGAACAAAATAGGCTTACCCTCGCCGCTTCTTGAACAGCACAAGGAGCACACGCAGGCAAGAGACGCGTCCTTAAGGGACGTTATAAAAGCCTGCAAAATAAATAATTGTAGAAACTCGTCAATTGTGCCTCTTCTCTCTGCACTTTTCCACCCCGTCCTCCTCCAAAGCTCATGAACAATATCCGCTAGTACTACTCTAACTAGTTTCCCACCATCGTAGAACTCTCCCAAAAACACCAAACAAGCCATACCTAAGCAGTTCTTAGTCTGGAAAAGCAGTAACCAAGCAAGCAAGCAAACAGGGCTCTGCAATTCCTCTAACAAAGCCCATTCTGCAAACGAGAGATTGTGCACAACCAAGAGAAGAGTGAAGGAAATCCCATTAGGATTTCCAACGCCAAGGTTTAGGGTTCCGCTGAGAAGCTCGAGACAGACACCGAAGACCACGACAGTACTCTCCCGCGTTCTCCAATTGTGTTTGAAAAAACAGTCGCTGGTTACAAAAAATTGTGTACCTAGCTTACCAAAAGAGCATATTTGGCCTATTTTGGTTGCACATGCAACTATGAGTATATGCATATCAAATATATACGATGATATATTACAGAAATCATCCAAAGGTTGGGATGAAGATGGTCATAGTTGCACCATAGTTGCATACACACCCAAAAAGGGGGCAAAAATCCATTGTAGTTGCATGCGACAAACAGTTGCATCTAAGTTGCAAACATAGTGGTTGCATATGACAAAATTTCTAATAGTGAAGTACCCTACATTTCATATAACTCAATGTATATAATGAACAAAACATATTTGAACTAAAATGCATTAATTTTCATCATCCCAGGCAACAATAATAAATCTAATTCTTATAACTACATCATTTGGTAATTCAAACAATGCATCATTGCCAGAAACACGCTAGTGTTTCAGCGGCATTAAAAATCTCATAATCCTAACCATAGTTTCCTCTCCCACCATATGCAAAATAAACACTAATCACCTTAATAACATCACCTCCCAGCATACGCACCATAATGTGAAGCGACTTTCTATCCTTTTACTCCAAGTTTTATGAGGTGACCATACTTGAAAGTACATATGTTACTGATGAAGGAAAAAATGCAAAGTGTATTTTTAAATGTTAAGTTGCATTTGTCATTCTTCTCTTCCCAATGAAGGCTATGAAAACAAATATTTTCAAGATTTGAATCGAAAATTATGTGTGGAAGAGAAAGCTTCAAATGATTCGAATCCACCCTTTAAAGAGAATGAGAAGGAAGGAGGTGAAGGAAGACCCCAATTCGGTGACAAATGGAAGGTTCCAATGCTTGGTGGCCCTTGGAAGGTTTCGATGTTTGGTGGCCCTTAAAAGGTTCCATTGCTTGGTGGCCTTTACAAGGTTCCATTGCTTGGTGACCTTTGGAAGGTTCCAATGCTTGGTGGCCAATGGAGGGAAAAGGAGAAGAAAAAACACATTTTTCAATTCTTAGCGGCCCTTGGAAGGTTCCAATGCTTGGTGGCCCTTGGAAGGTTCCAATGTTTGGTGGCCAATGGAAGGAGAAGGAGAAGCACCTTTTTCCAATGCTTAGTGGCCTTTGGAAGGTTCTAATGTGTGGTGGCCAATGGAAGGAAAAGGAAAAGGAAAAGGAGAAGCACCCTTTCCAATGCTTAGTGGCCCTTGGAAGGTTCCAATGTTTGGTGGCCAATGGAAGGAAAAGAAGAAACACCTTTTCGCCCTTTCTCACTTTCCCCCCAATAATTTTACTTAAACCTTCATTTTTTCCATTAATCTTAAGGTTTTATTTTATCATGGTTCTAGGCCATTACTTATGCATTTCCTTCCTTTTCCTTGATCTATAAATTACAACCACGCACTTCGATGTAATAAGTCTTCCATCATTCATTGTTGACTTTATTTTGATTGAAGATTTTTTTTTCCTTTTTTTGAAATTATGGCATCATGCATGGCCACGTCTTATGGGCTTCAAGCTGCACAAATGAATGAAGACTCGACTCTATAATCATTTCTAAATTTGACATTGACGGAACATTCTCGTGATGAAAATCTCGAACTACGAGAAATGCGCACTCATTTTGAAGTTGATCCCCCTTGAACTTGGTATCGCATTTCTCTGAACTCTCACACCCTGATGACTTTGTTGCAAGTCGACCTCGCTTCTAGTGATGAACCTGAAACCGTTTGCGAAAGTTATTACGAAATTAAATACACATTTATCTTCGAATGGTCTTCAATTCCCGGCATTAGACACCATCGTTAGTTGCTCGGTTCAATTCGTTAATTGCCTCCTAATAATAAGGCAAACTACCTAATTCACACCATTCGACGCATTTTAGATTTCTTGTAGTTATGAACTATCACTGGGGCATAGCCCAGGATTCAACAAATAATTGTAGCTCCTTGTTGAACTTATCCATAATCTAAATAAATGTTTCATTCATTATGAAATTCATGTTGCAATTGCCACCTTATCACACTATTTATTTAATCATTAAGTTGTTTCAAATTAATCTTAGGTTCATATGGCTTGAAGATTGTTCTATTTCTATTAGACCTTTCATTGACACCCTTTCAACTACTCCATCTTTACTACTCATTAAATATTAGAATAAAACCAATGTTTTGTTGAACACCACAAATTTTGGTGTCTACTTTTACCCCCAACCCTTTAGAGATTTCTCACCCCTAATTACACAACTGAAGTTCTAAAACTATGGTTACTAGCTTTTTGTTGAAGAAAAGAACTAACCCAACACTTTATTCACCAATATTATATTTCGAAAAAGAAAACAACCCCTTTGTGCAACCATGCACATTCATCATTCCTTATTATAACATGAAGTTGCTAAAAACCATTAATAATCTTACCACACTCGAATATTTTTTATGCAACTTTTAAAAACTGAGACTACCACACAGGTTGTGTCGATATGGTTCACACTAGGTAGCAATAAACCTAATTCCTATAGTTGCATCACTTGGTAATTCAAACAATGAATCATTGCCAAAAACACGGTAGTTTTCTGGTGGCATCAAAAATTTCATAGCCATGACCAAATGTGAATACCTATATACTACATTAGAATTTTTCAACAAAACATAAAATGAATCAGAGTTCCCCCATTTTTTATAATACTTTCTTGTAAGAATTTCATCCCTTGTAACTTAATATGTACCCCACTTACATTTCAATGAACTGTTTACCTTATGAAGTGGCTTGGTGCAACAAACAATCCATAAATCCTAGCCTTCATTATTTCCTTCTTCTGCATTACAACAAAATTATCACCAACCTCCAAGTTGGTAGCAAGTTCATTGCCATCTAGACCATATTGCCATTCCCCATCTCAAGCATTATATATGGATTCCTTTACAAATTTTGTGTTAATAGGTTGAAGGTGCTTGGAGACCTAATCTCCAGTCCAATTAACATTTGGCCATTTAGCCCACTTGCCATCAATACAAAAACCACAAAAACATGACAATGGCTTCACCATAAGTTGTGTTAGAACATGCTTGTTGGTGGTAGAAATACAATGAATTTTCATGGTGCTTTCCACTGCATCACAAGCATATGTGTTAGAATTGCAATCAACATGTTCAAACAAAACATGCCAGAACATTCTATGTAGGGGTTTCTTTTTCTTCGTGTAAAAGGAATTTGGACGATTAAATAGGTTAACATGAAGAAAATTGACAACCTCTTCAACGTTTTGCAATTGTGTGCCATGAACATTTAGTTTTTCACATCGAATGAAATGTTTTATGATAGTTCTTGCCCCATCATGGGGACCCTTACCATGTCCACTCCCAAAAAACTCCACACCATTTTACACCCACTTGTCATGTTGGGGTACCTTGATACAAAATACCAAGGTTTTGAAGACTTGAATTAATTAGCACACCGATCAAACCAAACATAATGCTAGTTAGGTACAAACCCTTGGTCTAAGATATATTTCCAATGTAGCTTGAAACAATGTTGCACGAATTCAGAGTCATGTTTGCGATCATTTGAAATATAAAAATGATATTCTATCGAAATCCTAGAATCTTCATCATACCCATCAAAATTAGGGTTAGAACAATATGTAATGTGAACTAGGATGTTAATTTGGTATAAGTGTTAATGCATGTTTTCCATTTCATTCTACATTTGGAAATTATAATTTTTTGCAAAATCCACCACATCACAAACTTGCCCTCGACAAGGTTTAGTGCTTTTACAACATTTTAACAATGTGTTCAAGGTTAAGTGCTAATTAAGTGTTGATACAATCATTGATATGATGTTGTGATTACATTGTAACACATTGTGATGATCAAACATTGTGTTACAATCCCATGACAACATTATGTCAGTAGTTTATTAACATTTTATTAGCATTGAACCTTGAACACATTGTCAAAGTGTTGTAAATGCATAAATACATGGAAGGGGCAAGTTTGTGATGCACATAAATTATGTAATCTTTCAAAAAAGACTTCACACGTGTCTTAAAATGCTTGTCTTGCCATGTGGCAACAAAATTTATGTTTCACAAAATATTGAAGCTTAGGTTTAAAACACTCAATGAATTCATCTGATGAGGTGTTCTTGTAGATTAGGGTTAATTTCTTCAAAGGTTTGATCTAGTTTGTTCAAGAGCATACAGTCTCCATTGTACTAATTGTTCATCTATGCCATTTTTCTCTTCTAAAAATAAATACAAATTCTAGACACCATAATTTGGGCAATTTCCATATAAACACTTTTTCTTGTGCCATTCATCAAAATCACCTTTTGGACAAATAATAGATTCTCACAAACATGTGATACCTTTGTAAGAGACTTTGCAAGGTGCACACACCTCATGTTCATGGTGTCTACAGACTTTTTCAGAATTGCCTTGTCCTTGCATGTTGTTCGATCTCAATATCAATTCATCCAATTTCACATGGTATATATAATAGCATGTGTTCCGCTCTCACATTGGTTTTAAAAAAAAGGTTTCATGAGTTCAAATGATTGTTGGCCAATGCAAGCTCCTATATTAACTACTTGGAATCTCAAAAATACTTCACTTTACATGCATGTACAAACACACTCCATGTTTAGTAAGTGAAATCAATTGAAAATACAAGAAAGGCAATGGTAGTGCTCAAATGGAAAGCATTTGTTAAATTGTAAACCAAAGATGTGTACATATTAACAAGGTTTTTATGATATTGAATAAATAAAAATAAAAAATAGGAAAGAAAATCAAATGAACCACTCATAACATCAAATTGGAGATAGCCATGAAAAGTAATAGAACTATTAAACCTCTACAACTATAAAATAATGAAATGGCTTTCCAAACATTTTCACGCTTGACTAAAGCTTGTACAAAATCCCAAATAACATGGGCATAATTTTAAAAATCAAAATTTCAAACCATGTGAACATTTTATACACATTATACCATGTGTTTTCCTAGTAATGCAAATCGAAGCTAAGTAATCCCAACAAATAACTTTGCATATAATCCAAAAAGTTATTCAAATTTCAAGTAAGTCAAAACACACAAAGTTTGAAAATATTCTATTCCCAAGATCTGGGAATCTTGCCTCATGGTTCCAACTTTCTTACAATATGACTTGAAATTTAAAGAAGTATCACACATGTGGTAATCAAACAACATGGGCATAATTCCAAGCCTAAGAATTGAACAAACATCATGTTTTACTAATGCAAGCTTCCCACAATTAATTTTTTGGAAAACAATTTGAAACAGTCCCAATAATAAAACTTGTAAAGAATCTGGATTAACCTACTAGAATTTCAAGTAGGTCAACCTTGATTCCTTGAACAATATTCTATCCTTATCTACAAGTCCTACATCATGGTTTTAGCTACCAAACATGACCTATTAATAGGTTGAAGGTACCTCATGTAAGAATTAAACAAGACATATTCAACTATCCCAACAAACAACTCTGTAGAGAATCCAAAAAGCTATTCAAATTTGAAGTAGTTCAAAACACTCAGAATTTGAAAATATTATATTCCCAAGATTTGGGAGTCTTGCCTCATGGCTCCATCTTCCCTACAATATGATGTGAAATTTAAAGAAGTATCACACATGTGATAATCAAACAACTTAGGCATAATTCCAAGCCTAAGAACTAAACAGACATCATGTTTTACTAATGTAAGTTTCCCACAATTAATTTATTGCAAAACAATTTGAAATGGTCCCAACAACAAAACTTGTAGAAAATCTAGATTGAGTTACTAGAATTTCAAGCTTGTAAACCTTGATTCTTCCAAAATTATTTTGTCCATATGATTTGCAAGTCTTGCCTCATGGTTTTAACTGCCCAACATGACCTAAATTTTTAAAAGGTACCACATGTGAAAATCAAACAAGACATATTTCTTACAACTGTTCATGAACCCATAAATGAACTTGCATGAATTAAACTTTTGGAATGTCAAACAACATTCCATTAGAAACTTCAACTCCTCTAAATTCAATTCAATTTGTCTCAGCTACCTTGTTTTGAATCTTTTGCAAATTCAGTGGACTCATTTGCATTATACACGACAAATTAAAGACTCCTATGTATTGTATGTAATAATGGAAAAGAATGAATGATAGTCTAATAAGGACTAGTTTCTACAACTTGAGGAAATGGGATATGCACAAAAGAACGCATATGGAAACCAAATCAATGAGCAATATGTGTAATGATGGAGCAACAAATTATTTTTACAACTTGAGGAACTAGGATGGACAACAAAAAAAACATATGGAACCAAATGGACATTATTAGTAAACTTTATTTGCAAGGATGGACTAGTAAACTATAAGTTTTTACAACATGAAAAAGTAGGATGGACAACAAAAAAAACATATTGAACCAAATGGACATTATTAGTAAGCTTTATTTGCAATGATGGACTAGTAGACCATAAGTTTATACAACTTGAGGAACCATGATAGACTACAAAAGAATACATATGGAACCAAATGTATGTTCCTATTGAAAGGAAGGATTGTTGTAATACATGCATCCTACACAAGATTCATCAATAAAACCATTGACTGTTTGTAGACTTGTTATTGAAATTCAATTGACTACTAGGCACCCCTAGGCCTTGTACAAATGGAATGGATCACTGCCATTTTATATCACCTCAATATCGATTTTGATCTTACCTATGCACAACCTATGGACATGAACATAATGGACACATATGTGGCCATCATGTGTACTTTAAATTCCTTAAAACAAAACAAAACACTCTAGAACATTGTTGATATAATCTAGAAATCCTTCATGGTGTGCCAAACAATGAACTTCACACTACAAAATTCAATAGTAGCTCACAAGTACATTTGGAATTAATTTAACATAATAATGAAAATTCCTAGACCTACAAATCAAAACAAAAGAAAAGTTAGTTCAAACCCATACGTAAGTTTCCATTAGGAAGTGCATAGGTTTTCATCATAAACCATTGGCTCCAATCTTATTGGGACTTACATGGATTTCATAAGTCCACTAGTCAATGACTGCTTCCTTCAACAACATAGGCAACCCATCAGTCCTTTTCTTCCTTATAAACAAGGACCAAAGTGCAAGACCACTATCATCTATCATTTTTCACCTTGATAGAGTTGCAACAATGTTTTTATGATGAACACCAAGGGCTCTTAATTACAATGTCCCTCCTTGATGATGAATTATGAACATTTATAGTGGCAGGCAATAGTGCAAGTTTTGTTGCAAGCTTAACACCACTATTAGAATGTTTATTTTCATTTAAAGTTTTCATCATCCCAACAAAGACTTATTGTTGAACAATAACAATTTTTGTAGGCAATATATAATTAAGAATATCATCACAAACCTTGACATGAGAAAGAGTTTTTTCCATCGCTAACTTTCTACTTTTAGGTCTAGAACAAATCGTCAATGTCTTTGAAATGAAGTTAGCAATAATAGTTGCAAGGTGTTGTTGCTCACACTTTGACATTATTTGTTTGTTCAATGCTAGTGTTTGATTGATTTTTGCTTTTTGCAATTTGATATATTTCCATAAAGCCCTACATTGAACCTATTGTTCATTCTGAGACCTTTGCCTCTTGGCAATCGACCTCATTTGTTCTACCTTTCCGGGCCTTTTGACATTGTTATTTTTATCGGCATTTTTTTGACAACCTATCCTTTAGGTAAACACTAGATCACTAAAAACCTACACATGAGCAAATATTAACACACAAAATTGAAAGATGTTAAATAGTTTCAGAAGACATAAATAAAAACCCTATAAATTCCTGAAACATACCCCACATTTTCATACAGTCTAGACAAATTGCATAAGTTGCCCAAATGCTTGTTAATGGGTTTTGCACTTCTATAAGATGTGTCTCACATAGTATCCACTAACCAACTATGTGGAGGTAAGTTTTCATTTTTTAACCAAGACGCCTTACACATATCATCTAATCCTTGAAAACAAAAAACCTCATAGAAGGAGAAAAGATTGTTGCCTTCAAGCTTGATGGATGCTCCTCAAAAGGAGCCCTAAACAATAAAACATCACCCCAATCTAGATAGTCGATACAAAACCATGGAAGAGGTTTGATACTAAAACGATGTTTTTACAAGTTATAATCAAAACTTAATGCAACAAATGGTAAAGATGTTGGTAGATCACATCGACCTTCACAAACCTCAAAATCATCTTTCAAATTGACTAAGGTTTTTGTGCACAATGGAGAAACAAAATTCCAAATGCGCATAAGAGGTACAAAGGTAAAAACAAATGGGTGCAAACAACATACACAATAATGTCCACTACAACTCCAAGGAAAACTAACAAATGTATTTCCACTTGTAATGAGCAATGATATAGAAGCTTGAACATTAGGTGTAGTTAGTAACACACCAAAATGAAAATTGTCCAAAAATGCAAGATGTTCATGCACAAAATTTCAACTTGAATAAGAATAACACGCAAGTGCATAATAGGAATAAGAACAATACGACATGTGAGAATGCAAAAAGTCTGAGCAACATAAATTTGCCCGTTTGAAATTTGCTGGTGGCAAGAAACCTAACCCTAAAGTCAGAGGTTTCAAATTGTGACACGTGTCTAAAAGGGGGGGTTTCATCCAATGGAGTAGTCAAGACCAAAATCATGGTTTTTCTCAAATTTTATTTTTGGCAACTGTTATGTAGGGTAATAGTGTCCTTTTATACAAAACATCCTTTTTCAATTTTTAGATTTCATTAAATCAAGTATTTTTTACACTTATGACATTCTTGCCTAAAATCCCATAGATCATAGATTAAGTTTGGTTGCAAAGCCTTATTTTAGTTATACATGAACTTCATAAACATACTAGGAAAAAAGATTTAACATTTAACACATGTTTATTATGAAAAAAAAGTTCATAAAACATTTTATGGATTGTGATTAAAGATCTTACATCACTTTAAAAGTCCATCTTGTAATGAAATGATGAAATTTTATTCTCAATTTTATTTTATTTTGTTCTACAAGTGTTATAGACTAGTTAAATGAGTTCCTTAAAAAAAATTGATCATATTTCAACATTTATTGTATCAAGTTTAGAGGTACCCCTTAGAAATTGTCCTTGTGACACCAAAAAATGGATTGTGTAAGCTACGATCACCCCATTGTCCTTGGTAGTTGGCAACCCATTGCCCTTGGTGCTTGTAGTGCCCATGTGGTGGTGGTGGTGGTGGTGGTGGGCAATTTGATTGTCCCCTTGCCCATTGCCCTAGGTGTCCATAGTGCCCAAGTGGTGGCATACATTCTACTTGTCTATCAACTAATTTCCATTGTTGCCCACCATATCCTGGAGGTGGCTCACCTTGTGCATTAGGCTTGCATTCTTCTACTTGGTGTGGAATGCGACCTTCCACCCACCTTTGACCGCATTGGGAAGGACTAGTTGTACAAACTTTCTTTGAATTTGTTCTTTGCTCTCAAGCATACCATTAATCCCATGCCAACAATTTGAAAACATATGTATCCTACACTTCGGCAACTTCCAACAGTTAAGTCATTCAATGCACGAGAAACAAACTTGGATTCATAGTATTGGAAATAAATGGTTGGCATCAATGGTGCTTCTATGATTTTATAAGTAAAACCTACCTAGCTAAAGAATGGTTCTTTATTTGTCCCTACCCCACTATGAACTACTCAAACTACCTATGGACATTAACAATCCCCAAACATTTCTTGTGTCTAATTTAAGCACATAGCCAATCTTTGGCCAAAGTGCAAAACATTTTATTTGGATTAAACCTAGATTGAAGTATGAAACTAATTATGAACCAATGAACATGCTACATACCTAGAATCATGTTGTCCTTTTAGGCCTTCCAACTACAAACATTCCACAACCAGACCCAAAACAAGGCATAGAAAAGTAAACAACAATCCCACAAGGCCATAGCCCAATGGGTGCCAAGTTTTTCCACCTTCATCATACTTGTCAACAATAATAATTACATAAGTTACATTTTTTTTGTAAATAGTGAATAGTTCAACACGCAACACTAGTGTCAACCAATAGGCTATGGCATTAAGGTTGGAAATCTATTGCATCCATTGTTCTTTTATAAACCTTGTATATGTAAATTCTACGCAAGGCCTTGAGCTAACTTAGTAGAAACTACAAAAAACTTGAAGAGTTTTGGAGACTATAAACTTGATGTTGGGTTGTAATGACAATTTGTGATTTGATCCTTCCATGTTTTGGTTAGCTTCTAAAGTATTCAACTAAAGCTAGAAAGTTCAACCCATCCATCACTTCAACAAAATGTTTTGCATGTTCCATCAACATGCACATTCTTGCATCCAACATTCCTTGACTATAACATGCAATTAGTAAGCAACCACAATGTTCCCTTCATTACCAAGCCTTTAAAAAACAACCCATGCACATTGCAACAACCCTCCATGTCAAGTGGTTGATTGGAATATTCATAAGATCTTCACTCCATATGAGTTGTTTCAACTAAATAAAATGACATATCCTTTAAGCATGTTCCAAAAATCGAAGGAACATTAACAAGATAATTCACTTGAACACATGCATACCAAAATACAACTACAAATAGGGTTTGGCTATTAGCAATTATGAAATTTGGCCCATGAGCTTTTGCTACCAACTTTCATGCATACCAAAATAAAAATAGATTTGGATACTAGCAATAATGAAACTTGGCCCACAAGCTTTTGTTGCTAACTTTCAATTCATGGGCATACAACATGACATTTTCACCATAATATTCAATGGCTAAAGATCCATTATGTGTTATGTGTTATGAAAACATGGCAACCACATTGCAAATATTTGTACACGTAGTCAAATGAGCAATGTGTTATGAATGGCCAATAAAATGGAATGTGGTCAAAATCTTGATATTGCATGCAACATGCATTACAACATTCGACCTCTTAACAACAAGAAATAAGAAGTGTCACATGTTGAATAGTTAAGTATGGCAAGGGTGTAATTCAAGTATGGTTCTAATATTATTGTACAATTTCTTGGAAAGCTTGGCATTCCTTTGCAAGAATCATATAATCAAACTACAACTTTATCTCAAAAGAACAAATGCTGACCATCCACAAACAAGCAGAAAACATGAGCAAGCCACAAAATATTCGACAACCACAATCTAAAAACTTTAATGATAAATGAAAATGTGTATTACTATAATGGAACACTTGAATGTACATGTTCTACAAGTTTAATGTTTTCCCAAATATCAATTTCCCTATTGTATGTCTACTGAGTTGCACAATTATGTGAGTTTATAACCAAATGTTGATTTGGCATTACACCTCACATGACAAAGCTTAAGCAACTCCCACACATAATAATGCCAACTACACATTACTAAAAAAATTAAGCTTTAGACAATTTGTTATGAGTTGCATTACATTATTGACATATGAGCTTTTGGCACACAACAAAATTTTCCTAATTATTAGAGATGTTTCACAATATAACATAATATTATAATTTCAAGGAAGGCAAATTTGAGATACAATATATCCCTAAAGTTAGATACTTCAATAACAAAAGACCTTAGTTTCAAGATATAATCACATCAACAACATGAACTAATGTTTTTACACCGTCAAGATGCTTGGCATGATCCATGTTCTAGATCCATGACTCAAGGAATGTATGGAGTGCTAATATTAAATGTCATTTCCACACATTAGGCAAAACCATAAAACAAACTAAAATGGTCTTACAAACATTTAATGATATAATGTGGATTCATTGGTTTATTCCATTAAAAGAACCACACCATTTTCTAATTTGCTAGGAGTGAAAGAAGTAAATGGTCTTTTAATCTTCACTATGCCTCATGACTATTCAAATAGGATTATGATTTCTTGAGAATTTCGTCCTTAAGTAGCCAAGAGGGACAAAACATTAATGTGAAACCCCAAGTTATGACATGGGGTGCAAACTAAATGTTGTTCATTACCATAAATAATTTCCCGTTTCTTGTAGTGTTGATAACATATATACATATTGCAATGTTTGCAATCATTGCATGAAAACACATAGAATCATTCGTTGCGTGGAATGAAAATAATAACAAAACTATATGAAAAAACATTCTTACAAAATCAAGGCACAAAAGATATAAAATTGTAATCATCTAGATGTTGGTGGTTACGGAATAAGCAAATAGTCTTGACCACTTAATTTGGACAAATATTGGGTCTTGACTTACCAATAACTTCCAAAACAAACTCGTTGCATGAGACAATGAAAAATAGTTTTTGCTTTAAACCTAGTCTAATGTCCTTGTTGCCATTCATTTATTGCCAAGGTTTTTCACTTCCTTTGTAGTTGGAGATGCATTTTGCAAGTTATGCACCCTTCCTTGAACAAAATAATATATTGTTGTTATTCAAAGCTAGTGTTATCATATTATTCTTTAGATGACTATTCATTGCTACTGGTGTCACATTTGCTTTTGATGTAGACATTGATGACCCCCCTTCTTTTGCCATGCTTGCTTGTGGTCTTGCAACAATCCTACCACTCTTCTTATGTGGTTGCAATGTTGTTATATCCACAAGATGTTTAGGGTTTAGGGATTTCTTATGTGGAATTTTCCATTTATAGTAAACACCACAATCTCTAAACACTTGAATTGTGGTTAACATTGTTCATAGTTGCTTTAAACTAATTGTTTGGCGTAAGCAAAAAAATTCGACAAAACACTTGGAAGATTTATGTTTCAAAGCTCCCAATTGTTGACCTATGCATACACACATTGTTATGCAAGTAATATGTGATAGATACAAATTCCAGACTAAAAAGAACATGAGTGAAAGGGTAGTGCATTGGTTTTAAGGACATAAACATGTCATTGTGTGACACAAACCTTAATGGAAGTATTTACCTATTTGGTAGGTTTGACCCACAACCCAACATGATCTGAAAGCATCATGTCTTAATCCACCCACCTTATAGATTTTCGACCTTCCCTACATTGGATCGTATAATGGAACATTTGTTTACCCTATGTATATAAAATTTTGCACACATGTAATTTGTAGCAAACCTACATTTCAAAAGCACACATGTGTCTGCAAAGGTAAAAATAAGATGTTGTAAAGTCATAGGTCAATAACCTAACGTTCTAGTGGAGTTAGTTGCACTTGGAGCTTAGCAATACATTGAGCCCGTGCTTGTTCATAAAGGTTCAATTGTGGTGTTTCAACAATGTCCACAACTCCATCGTTTTTGGCCAATGCAAGTTCATGTTTGCATTGTCTAACACTCATGCTACTTGATAACGTCCAATTTTGCTCTTTTGTGGAGACATTTGTTAGCTTGGATAGGTTGCAAAACTCATTTACCCAGAGTCTTTCCATGTTTTTAGTATAGTTTTTTAAAATGCCAAGGAAATGGTAAGGTTTGCACAAATAGTATGTGTTTGTTTGAGCTTTTAGGAATAAAATGTTTTTTTTTGGTTAAGCCAAATTTAAAACATGACGTGCCCCCAAGTTTCTTGTTAGACCCAAAAAGGGTCCAACTATGTTAAAAAGTGGAAATAGTTGGAATTTGGTGCCGTTCCCAACTTCCAGCACTAAAGGGGGGGGTGAGAGGGGCGTGCTGAAAGCTCCGGGATTAGACTAGGAAGAGGGACAAGCTACTTAGTTATTCGGTCCTGCATCCAAAACCAACCAACAAGTTGGTTAAAACTCATTTTGCACACTTTTGGTGTTGGGACAAGCCATGGACTCACTTGACTCACCACGGCCTGGACTTGGGGGAGGCCACCACCTTCCCCCATATAATATTCTTTGCGTCTCGCCACCGCACTTACATCCGAATGGCACTTTTTCCTAGGACTCCCAAAGTGGAGTCCCGAAACTATCCCGATTTGGACTCTCGGGACTTTGGGCGTTCATAACTTCTCGCTTCAACCTCTGATTGGGATGAGGTCTAAAGCAAACTTGTATTTCTCCTTGAAAGCTTTCCAATGATGTGTCGCACTCCACCTACACACCTTGGAATCGGGTCGATTCCTGACTTTTAGTGGTTGCAGTTTGACTCCCGGCCTTTCTTTCGCCTATAACTTATGCTTCATATGTCCAAATGGCTCATGCAAGGCCATTTTGGACATCTACACTCCAAGACCTTTCCAAGATATAAAGAACATCTCAATGCAAGGTGTTTTGACCCATGCAATCGAGTTCTGAGTTTTCAGGAGTCCCGGAGGACTCCCAAGTCCCATTTTCGGGAGTGTGAGTGGCGACCTCACACTTCCTTCAAAGTGGGGTTGTGACAAAACATGTGTCCCCAATTGCTCTGTGTTAAAAGGTATACACATTGCATATTATGAAATTCTAATATAAAATATTTCATCACATGTATTTGGGAACTAAGCATAAAGTCATGTGCCACCCATGCCTTGTTGCATGTTCCTAATTTTGAAATTAGAATTGATGGTTAACATTAGGTGTTTCATATGTTGTCAGGGATTTTGGATTTTCTTACAAGTATGTTGAGTTGCATGCACTTCATGGGGAAGGAAAAGTTTGTTGAGTATCCACTTGTGCACATGACATCCATGATGTTGTTCTAAGCTTTGGAAATGGTTATATTTTTGTTGGGGTTGCTCTTGTGTTGGCCAATGCAAAGGACAATTGAACTTACTACTACCTTCACAAGACAATGAATTGGCAAAATGTCAAGTTCATGTGCCACAATGAATTCCATGCTTTAGTTACTTAATGGCATTTATTCCCAAGAACAATATTTGTCCATAATGAAATTATTCCTAGCCCTTGCTCCTTGAGTTCCTAAACAAAGTTACAACATTACCACCATAGTTTATATATTCAAACTTAATTTTAGACATACCACAAACTTCATACTAACATACATCCACAATATTGAAGAGGAAACTCCACAATAGTCTTGCTTGAAGGTATCTATTGATTCTAGCCTTTATCATGTAAAATGTAATGGTTGGTGTTTCTTGCCCCTTTCCATATCCTTCAAGCATGCCACTAATAATGCTAACATTAGTTAAACACTGCACAAAAACACACATATATGAGATTGTGCAAAAAACTTTAGAACAACAATTTGAAGGTATCCAATACTTGCAAACTTTAGAAGTAACAACCACTATAGGAGTAATCATGATCTTATGGGTCTTAAACTAACACATTCATCATGAATGGTAGGCACTAAATGCCATGAACTTGTATAGAACTAACATTAACATGTGTTGGTACATAAGGCTGAAAGCAGTCAGTTGAAACATAGTACATGGATTTTCAATCCTCAAGAAGCAACCAACCCTAGATTTAAAAAAATAAAATCTATAAAAAATTCTTTTCATAAGAAATAAATTTTTGTTTTGGGATATTTTTACACATTGAGAAAAAACCAACTAATTCACTTTTGATCAAGCCAAATATACTGCACAACATTATATGCATATGATAAGGAATGACATGGTTTTGATTTAGCACACTTGCTTGGGCATTGACATCATAGCCACCAAACGAAGTTCAAATTTAAAACACATGGCTTAATTTTTTTTCACATGTGTTTTGGTCATGCAATTAGAACTTGACACAAAAAAACATAAGGCCCTAACAAGCATGTACCTTTTCAACAACCAATGTTAGCCACAAAGTTCGTAAAGATGTCACACCATAAGACAAGAAGTTTCTTGCACTCCAAGGGTAAACTTCAACAAGACCAAGAAGTGTATAAGCTACTTCAATTTAGACCTATAATGCAAAAGTGAAGCCAATATTCAACTAGTTTAGGATTTGGGTGCATTTTTTGTCCACATTAACTAAAAGGGTGCTAGCAACATGCATATTTTCTTCCATCAGGCTAAAATTGTACTCCATGTGTGGATTATCCAAACATGAAAAACTTAACAAAAAATAAAAAAAACATGACCAAATTACTGAGTGGAATTTACTTGATTTGTAAGAGTACCAAAGTGCATGATATTATTCATCATCCAAATTGATTTGTAAAATGGATAGAACTTGTCATAGGTGTTGTAACTGCCAAGAAAACCATATATATATATTTGTTAAATCAGGAACAAAGTCACAACATGTGGATTATCAATATCACATGAATTTTGTCCCATCATCTCTAGTCTCCGTTGCGTATGATTTTAGAAAAAATGTTTGATTGGAAAAATATTTGTTCTAGAGTTAAAGAATTTTCATTCAAACAAATTAATGAGGATTTTGACATTTCATTATGTTAATATAACCAAGGAGGAGCAATGAACCCACATCAAGAAAGTCTCATTTTATTACCAATTTGTGTGAGTTAATATTATTTGAAAATGAAGGAAGGTAATATATAGTTTAAACTTGCATAATGTGTTGTTACATCTTGTGTATAGTAGTTAAATGCATTTCATCTACAAAACATGGTAAGAATGTTGGCAAGGTTTTAGTCTCTATAGTAGGAAATCAATTGCTACCATAGGAAGGTAATAACACATATATGGTAGTAGGAAAAGAAATTAGTTGGAAGTTGAAGTCTATAAGGTATTGCATGGGACTATTGCAGATGGTAAACAACAATCAAAATAGTTTACAGTGGCTGCAAACAATAGATAGCGACAAGAAGGCTTTCCAAGGGACTCTAAACAATAAGTAATGCCCTTAAAAGGTTTGCATGGATTGTGAAGGAAGGACAACAATTGTGGAAGGCTTGTAAACCCACTTGACCATGTTTTGATGCACTGAAGGTACTATAAAGACCTAGAAAGTAGTGATTGCCCATCTTTCAGATTCTATTAACTTATTGTTTATACTTTCTTCTTTTACACTACTAGAATATATTATAATCAGGATGGTAGGTATGTCCTTAAATGATAGACCCTACCTTCTTTTTGTCTCTTTGTATGAACTCTTCACGGTTACTTGAATAGTTGTAGTAAAGTTAGCAAATGAGAGTAATCCTATTTGGGAGAAAGGAGTTGACCTTGTTCCTTTGACCTCACCTTTCTAAGGATAGTAATGTGTTGCATGCTACATTTTCATGCCTTTACAATAGCCCAAGTAGGTAGCCTCTTAGGTACTTTAGAATTAGTTTAAATAACCCCTAGGTAAACCCCTTAATAGTACCATAATTAGTATAGGCAAACTTTAGGTAAACTAAATAGTCCTTAGGTAGGCTTCTAAGTACCTTAGTTGTTATAGGCAACCCCTAGGTGTTGTAGGTAACGTATGTAGGCCTTAGGTACTTTATGTAACCCCTAAGTAGGTTGAATATGCCATTTACGTAGGTTAAAAAAATGTTTATTAAAATGTGATTCCATTTCATATTACATAAAAAGAAGTTGGGGCATTGGTAAACATTTATCCTTTTAATGTGAATGTGAAATAATCAAATCTTTATTATTGTGCAACCTATTTGCCCTAGTCTAAGCTACATAGTTTAAATGTTTATTCTAGGCCCACAAAGTGCATAATCTAACCACCTAGCCTAACCACCTACTAGAATTTTGGTTAAAAAACCCAAATTTGGACAAGGGTAAAAAAAACCTTTAATCATTTTTGACATGACTAGTGTGATTGGGGTGGTCTTTTTTGACTAGTAGAGTAAAAACCATCTAATTGGTCATTTTGACTAATGAATAGTGGACCATTTGACTAATCAAATTATTTCAATAATTTATTTTAAAAATTATTATCAAATTTTTTTGGTAGGGAAGTAGGTAGGTAGGTTATAAAAATGCAAGTAGGTAGGTGGTAGTTTACCTTACCCTATTTACTTCACCTAATTTAACCTGACCTAATATAACTTATTTAATTTAGTCTAGTCTACCTATTTTAGCCCCCTAAACATGTACATAGGTTACAACTATTAAAATTTTAACCCTTGACCTCCCCAATGATAACCCAAGTCCTTAATCAATGGAACACACCATCAAAAGGTGTTCAACTTTTGTCAAATTTTTTATTTCACATGTTTATTTTGATACATCACTACAAGACTATGAAGTACATAAGTAGGTGGGTGGGTGGGTGGGTAGGTAGGTATGTAGTAATAACATTGACCATTTTGACTAAATGTGTTACTTGATTAAAATTCCATTGGCCATTTTGATTAAAAATGTCATGTGTTTTCTTTCAACTTGACTATATGTTCCATTTGACTAAGTGTCATTAGCCATTTTGATTAAGGTTGTCAATTTTTTATTCAATTTGACTAAATGTCCAATCGACAAATAGTCAAATAGGTCATTTCAATCATGTTGATTGGTCAAAAGATACACATGTCATTCAAGCCCCTAGCCTCTAATCAAAATGTACATGTTCATTAGTCAAGAAAGATCAATTAGTATGGGCCATTTGAAAAACCAAGAATTCTGGTAGTGAATCCACCTAATATTTAGCCTCCCCCATGTTTTTAGCCTAGGTGACCTAGGCTAGGTAAAGGTTAGGCCTCCTAGCCTAAACACCTTAAGTTATTTAAGTTAGGATGCTTAGCCTAAACATTTTAAACAAGCTTTTTATGCTAAGTGGCCTAGTTTAAGCTAATAAACCACATGATGCCATTTGTTCAACTTGGAACTTTTCACATGTCAACATTTCAATGGTTAAAAACTCCTCAAATTTTCATATTTTAGTTGTGAAACTAATTGCAAATGATTGTGCCATGTACACATATAATGTCTTTACACATTTTATTAGTAAAAACCAATTGTAAATGAGCTTGCCACACTTAAATGGGATGTCAATTGGATTAAAAATAGGTGTAAGTCACATTTGAATGCATTTACTATTTCAATTTGGTGCCATGTAATTTTTTTAAAACTAGCAATTTACATGACTTGTCCAAAGCAACTAGAAAAAATTGTAATTACATGTGTCATTTACAATTGAAAAATAATTATTTACAACTAAAAAAAATGTTAATATGCAAATTTCTTGTAATGATAGGAAGTAATAAACCAACCATCTTTGATGTGAGATTTATTCTTGAAAGCCCAAATACCAAGCATTGGTGAAGCTACTTTAAGGCAATTAGACATGAAAAGTATAAGAAATGGAGTTTAGGTAGAAAATTCTTTCTTTTAGTCTACATTGAAATCCCCCAAAAGAATATGCCCAAGATTTCAAAGATTGATTGCATGTAAGAACCAAAATCTCATAACCCAAATTGGTAAATACTTTATTGAATGGGGGAAGCACTTTCACACTCCCACATTAGATTGTGCACCCACTAAAATCCTTTTAGTGACTGGTCCAAGATTAATCTAAAATTTCAACAGTGGATGAAAGTGCAAGTAGTTACTCCAGGGTGATGCTTGGTGGTATAGCCGGACTGTTTGGGACCCCGGGGACCTGAAAAAGATTTTGGGTTCAAACCAATTGGTCTGTAGCTAAAACTCCTATCTGCCCTTGCCATTAAGTTTGACTTGGGGGTGCCAAGGACTTGTCCGGTCAAGTCTGTGTTGTTGTGTTTCCAAAAAAAAAGAAAAAAAATTGGAACTGCTTGGGAAGGTTGAAAAAGTCCGACAATGTATGAATAAGGGATTAGTTGGGAAAGGTGAAACGATTGGACAACAAATGAAAATGAAATTTTATTGGGATTTTGTTTTTTTGAGCTAATGTAGTTAGTTCCCATTTAGTTCCATTTTCATCCACTATCTTACTTTTCAACTTTTGAACTTTCATATCACCCAATGGACATACACATGGCCTAAAAATGAAATGTAGATTAACCAATGACAATGGTAATAACATATCTTTTTTCCTCAAATTATCCAATTTCCTGGAGTTCGTCTATTTTCCATTTCCTTGGATTGGTCAAGTTGTTAACATTGTCCTGTTGTCCAATTTGTTGTGATCCATTGTCCAACTTCCCTGGATTTTTGAAATCTTGGGAGTTTATCATTGTTATAGCCTAACTCCCCAAGTTCACATTTTATGTCAATTCCCTAGATTGGTCCATTCTCCAAGAGTTCCCAATTCTCCGTATTTTTACATTTATGAAAGACTATAAACTTGGGCTTTGTGTTGCTACCCAGTACCAATGGGAATCAATTGATAGAAAAAATGAATTGATGTGGTCAAAATTATGTTCCATTTGAATGAAAATATTGAATAATGTTGCATGTAACTGAATTGAATTGAATCTAAAATTTTAAATTGAATTCAAATATATTGAAATTAAATTAAATAGAATTCAAATTAAACTGAAGAAAAATGAGACACAAATTAATGTAGAAAAAAAATCTACTTGTGATTATGATGCCAAAAAGAACTTCGAAAACATTTAACTCCCAAAAGAAAATCTTTTCATTTTTCTTTATTTAAGAATTAGCCAAATAAATTCATGCTTAGAATTATTTGGAATTGTTCTCCAAAAGGATAACTTATGAAAAGTTAAAGTTGATCTACCTAAACAAGCTTGATAAATCATTTTCGTTGGAATATTGACACAATTTGACATCCAAGTGACAATGGTTTTTTGTAGGCAAATTTTCAAGTTTTGGAAATAGTTAAAGAAAAAACATGAAAAATTGATGTTTTTGAGGGTTTCTTCTCCATTTTGAAGGGGAAAAAACCATCAATTTTTAACCTAGACACTTATAGGGAACTAGACATATCAAAGAATGCTTGAAAAAATGAACACTATATATACATGCTGCCAATTAATGCTATATCCTTTTGGAATTCTCACCAAAGAGACTACATTAGAAAATTGAAAAAGCACCATGCCAAGGAAGTTGATTGTTGAATAATTGTTTCCATCAGATTTGAATTTCGTTTTGATAACTTAAAGTGCCATATCCACAACCTATAATCGGTAGATCTTTGTCAAAATAACGAAAATTTGAAAAAAGGATCTAACAATCCCAATATGAGTATTATAAAATGTTGATAATAATCAATATTAAGTAACTAAGTCTCTTTTTAAAAATCATTTTACTCATATTTCTCAATGGTTTGGACTGCTATTTACATAAGGAAAGGTCTTGAATTCAATTCCATGAAATTTTGATATTGTAAAGTCAGGATTATTTATTTATTATTATTTTGGGGTGGCCCTTTTGAAAATTAACTAGTGCCAAGCATCAGTCATAGGCAGGATATGAACCCTAGATTAGGGCACCGGTGATTTTTCATTGAAGTACATTCAATTTCTAGCATTCACTTTCAAGCACGATTAAAGTTTGATCATCCAAACAAGAATGTTAAAAAATACAGGGGAATCTTTTTCTTCGAGGGCATCACTAGCAGGCATGCCCAAACTTGTGTACTCTTTGCATCTTCACTCTTTTTCTTATGGGTGAAATTTCGTCACTTGGTGAATTTGTTTTTAAAATTTCGAAAAAAACGACTGGCTCTATGAATATGTTTTTAAAATTTCAATTCGCCATATTTTTAAAAAATAAAAATGATTACCAGATTTCTATATTGCATTCAAATAGGTAGAAGGATGTTTAGAAATTTAAGTTTCATAATTCATTCATAGCCAAATTTGGCTAAACAATTTAGGGATGGTCGCCACCCTAGCTACATTACAAAATTGTTAGAAAAAAACACTACCTATCCAAGACATGTAATTAGTTGCACCTGTTTTAGTACTTGCCCACTACGTTGGCATCAAGTGCAAAACAGAGCAAGCACTTCTCCTACTCGATATCTACTACGTGGATAATGATCTGACCCCGTATCATGACCTCCCTCTGCCCCCCTTGCGTCACCACCAAGCTCTAACGTGGTTCTTCGTTCGAGGCGGACGCACGTCCGATTGAAAAGTATGCAGAACGCTCGCTTCGGTTTCCGCAAACATTTTAAATCCCTTTTTTGGATATACCAGGCTTTGTGGCGAACGGTACAGGCGAGGGCTGGGAGCTATCTCAGGATTGGGAGAAGGATACTTTCGTTTTGCGACGTTAGTGGTATTTCTTGCCGATGCAAGCGAGTGTGATGATGGGAGGACGGGCGACGGAGCAGAAGTAGATCTCTCTTGTAAGTCAACATGTTTCTCTCTCTCTCCCTCTCTCAACTTCCATGTCTTTCGTGGTCCGATCGTTACACCTTCGTGTCGCCGCAGCTATCTCAAATTTCTTCTCTGCTTACGTTTTTCGTCCCGATCTAAAGCTCGAATTGTTTGCGAGAGGGGAAGATCTTTAGGGCTCTGTTTGCCGCCAGGAAGATCTCATTCTCTGTAGCAATCCTTTCCTTCTTAATTTACATTGAGCAGACCTGTCGCTGCAAATTGATCGTTGAAAGAAAGACAAAACGGCCATCGCTCGTCATTGTTCTCTACATCGGTTGGTTTAGAATGAGGTGAATTTTTTTTCTGTAGCATTGTCATTACTAATCACCTGAGCGTCAGAAATATGATTAGTTTGTGCCCTGCTACCGAAATTGATTGTTGTGGAAAAGAACTTGACCTGGTAATTGGCTTGCCTATTGTCAAGCTCAGTTATTTGGTATTGTAGCTATCGTCTGGGTTACGATTGAATCTTCCAATCACTGAAATTTAGGGAATTTTGAGAATTCCTTGCTCCAGTGATTGCTATTTTTAATATCACCCCTGCATAGTGCAAATGATTTACCTAGGTGAAATTTTGTCGCTGTCCTTCTTGAGGATTCATAAGAGTGTGGTGTCTTGTTTTAAAGGGTCTCCTTAGTCTCTGCAATTGGATGTCTGTTCTTCCTAATCATCTTGACATGTTCCACAGATGCAGTGTATAGATATTTCATAAGCCACTACAGAATCTATAGGAACAAAGTACAGTCCATTGTTGGTTAATGCGATGTCATGGAGGCTCAAGTATGATTTCAAAGATGGCTGATGTGACTGTGATGTTCAAATCATGGTCTTTGAAAGTATTTTTAAATGTGAATGGTTCTTTCAAGGTCAAAAGCCAGATGTATTTTTGTGTTGTACTGTTTATGTTTTTACAGATGATCCCATTCTTGACAATTTTTAGGGGACTGACTAGAGTGACATACAAAGATAGGTTGACAATGTAAAAAGGTTACAACATTTGTGTAGTACATACTTTTTAGATCAGTCCCAAAAGTAATGGAAGTCCTTGACAGTGTTCACATCTTGCATTGAGTTGGGGTGTTATATACACATAACATGGTTTTAGCGAAAGTATCAGTAATCAGTAACTAGTCAAGCTGCTCTTAGACCTTTTCTGGGTCTCTGGAGGTTTGGGTATCAGAGCAGGAGAAGTTGGAAAAAATTATGGGAGGTCAAAGGACCTACTAGGACTTCACATTTCCTTCTATTGTGTACAAATGAGTCAAGTGCTAAAATGTGATGTTCAGCCTCAGGAGGGTTGAGTATCTATTAGTGCATTCACTAGACTTAATGTTTAAAATCCAGTGAGGAAGCTGCTATCATATTCTGCAAGAGGATTTCATCTTGGTAGATGTGGCCTAGGGGGATGGGGATCATCAAGTTTTTCATGGTGGTTCTGGTATCAGGAAGTCTAATACAAGAAGATTTAGCAACAGTGAGTCATTATAACACAAATGATCAGATCAGCAGACCAGAATATGGTGAGGTTGGGCCTGCATGAGCCAGATGGAGGCAACCAGGTTGTGAATGATGCTGGAATCAGTGGTCATAGATCAATAACTGAGTCAAGCAAACATAGTTCTGAACCTGAAGCAGTTTGCTATGTTGGGTCAGTGGCCTGTCATTGTATTGATTTGGTGCACTGCCACATCTACTGAGCACAGCAGATGATGCAGTGATTTTGCAGGCTTTGCAAGAAGACTCTCATAAGTTACCTGCTGATGAACAGGAGGCAGGGCGTGCAACTCCTGTCAAAAATCAGTTTCAGGTCAACCTTGCCTTTGGCTTTAAATACTCAACCTGTCAACTTGGCCTCATGAGTGGGCACATAATTTTGAGACCAGCATTACTTTTCCCTCCAATAGTGGGCTGCTGTTTTCATACTGTAGAGAAAAGAGTAGTGACATTGAGATGCTTGTGAGGTGGTCATCCACATGAATATTATTTTAGGAATTGGAGATGTTATGCCCTACTCCAGCAGTTTGATTGAGCTTTATAAGCTGTGTATTAAATCCAAGACTAGAATATGCCAGCCACATTCAGTCCTCTACAAGCAGAAATGAATTTCCTGGACTAATTTAAAGCTGCACTCAGCAATATGCCTGAGTCGTTACAAACTCATGTAGTTACATTAGCCTATTCTGAAGAGCATGTGCATGGATAATAGCCTCAACCTGAACTCACATCTTTTTTATCTACAGTTGAATTTCACAGCTTTTTGGTTTTGCAGGCATCATTTTGTATGCAGAATTGGGTTGATACAGCCACAAATGAAGATAGCACTTTCAGTAGAGAGGGCCCAGAATTCAATAAAGAGTTCCCTGAGCACTTAGAGCAAGGTGGGTGCTGTACGTTTGGCAAGGGCAACTATGGCCAAGTGACTATCCACAACTGGGATCCCTGATAAGGATATGGACCAACAGAAACCAGGGTCAGGCTCCTCAAGTTCCCTTCATCACAATAAGCATTATGATTTGGAGAAAAATGATCACCAAATTGCCTTAACCCTTTCTGAGTTCCCACAAATGGACAAAGAAGTGGCCAGACGTCTGACTAAGTTTGAGCCTGTCAAGGTACTTTCCACTCAAGGTGCTATCTATGATGCCTTCTAATAGGATGCCAAAAGTTCCTCTGTACTTGGTTGAAATTTCCTAGTCTTGTGTCTTGCCTGACAATAGCTGTACAGTTCTCATGTAGTTATTCTAATGTAGATTGGGTCAAATAATGAATACATAAGACACTCAAACCTGTGCAATGACATGTTACATAATGCAGCATATCCCACGAATAAATGGATCAATTCCAACTTATGATGATGCTTCAGCAGACCACCAACGCCTTCTGGATAGGTGAGGGACAATTGCCATGTTCTGACTTGATTCACTGTACTACATTGAGTTAGTGGTTTTCACTGCAGTTGTAGATGTGTTCAGGGTGTAAAGGATATGTTCAGGGTACAGGAGGGCCCAACCACTACGCTCTATGTAGGCCTCCATATGCCCTTAAGCTTAGATGCTTTTACAGGGACAAGTCAAAATGAAGGTTACCCTCACAAGCTTGTTGCAGCTTGAATGAAGATACCATTGTTTGATTAGCTATGTCTCTTGAGTGCGAGCTAACATCATGATTGAGTCTTCCCATTGGCTCCAAAAATGTGACAGAAAGTCAGGAAACAGATTTTGTATAAGTGTTTGCCCAAACTTTGGGTAGTTTATTCTATACTTTATCTACACCACCATCAGGAGCTGACAAAATTAGAGTGTATTTGTGGCAGGTCATCACTGCTATTCATGATGAAGTTGATGGTCTGATACTTTGTGAGCAACTCTCACAAGGTTATGACTGCACTCATTGTGTTACCTTTGAAGTTCCATTGTGGAGATTTCTCTACAATCTTATCAATATGCATTTGTGGATGGGATCAGAAATCCCTTCTTCTAGTGCTGCTGTGAGCTATTTCATATGAAAACAAGTGGAATCTTACAGGGTGGGTTTGCTGAATGTTAGGTTGGATCTTTATGGGCTGACTGAGCAGAAAATCAAAGGGGATGGGAATTGCCAGGTCAGCTCTCTTTGACCTTTTCTGATTTTTTCCTTTGATATAGAGTGGCTTAGGATAGTTGCACAGGGGGATGTACAGTCACTATGATTCTACAAACGGAGCAGGTAACACAGCAGACCTGCCTTCATGGCAGTTTCAATCAATTACAGATGCAGAACAGTCCATGCAGTGAATTTGAAGATCCCTTTGCCTTCCTTGATAGTTTACAGGTTTTGGAAGATTTCTGCTGTTGTACTCCTGGTCCATTGTCTCTTAAGCTGAGAAATTTGTTTACAATGTTTTGCTACCATGTCAAGATAAAAAAGTTTGGCATGCAACAGTGCATCTGTTCCATCTAAATTCTATGAGCATGAATTATGGGCTGGTGGCAGTTCCGGGCATTGTCAGACCAGCTTTATCGCACTCCTGAGCATCACAAATTTGTGAGGAAGTCAGTGGTGACTCAGGTTTCTTCCTTTATGGATCCCTTGGTCTTTCTATTATATTGCTTTTGTAGTTTTAGCTGAATAGATAAAACTTTGAATGATTACTGTTTGGCACAGAAGGAAGCTCAAAGTCAAGGCTTATGTTCTTATGCTGTTTGAGTGGATGGTTAAAGTTTCTATATAGGAGTATTGTTTGTTTGGTTTGTAGGTACTTATGAGGTAATTAGGCCTTTCTTTTCTGGGTTTGAAGTCATACATTTCTAGATGCATAGAAGCTAGGGCACATCTTTCTATACAAATCACCACCTCAATCTCTTCCAATTAAATGGTTCAAAAACTTGCTCATCAAAGCAGGTGGTCATACTTCTTGAGAGCTTAAACTCAAAGTCTAACTCTTTCCTTCGCTGCTTTTGGGTTTGATTGGCCAGTTAAAGACAACTCCGGATGCATATTCAAACTACGTGCCAATGAAGTATATAGACTATCTGAAGAATATGGCAAAGTATGTTGTTCCAATTCCAGTTTTGTACATTTCTGTTTGAAGTTCTGTTGGAGGTAAGGTGTTGACCACAAATCAAGAGACCTAAAAGGGCTGGGTTGCAGGAATGGTGAATGGGGTGACCATGTGACACTTCAAGCAGCTGCAGACTATGTAATCTCTCTCTCACTCCCTGGCAACCTTTTCACGATAAGCTGCCTACCAGATGCTAGTCCTCCTTCTTTCTTCCCTTTGCTCACATGCTCCTTTGCACCACGAGGGACTTTTGTAAGATCTTGTTGTGTAGAATTTGACTGTGTTTTGACCACCACCTCTATTTTCTTCTTTTGATTATTGTTTTTTGAAGAGGCTTGATCACAATCAATCTGCTGAGAAGGGCAGAAGACTGACATGTAGACTATTAATTCTGATGCTGGAAAGGTATGATTTTGATCAGCTTTTGTAAACATATTCATGTACTGTGATAGATGTTAGCCAGAGATAATATTCAAGTAGGTGAAGTGGAGTGCTAAAATGCAGAAAGGCAGACTTCTCGTACTGAAAGTGTATGTTTGGTGCAGTATGGTGTTAAAATTTCATTAATCACATCCTTCAAAGACACATGCTTCATTGAGATTGTTCCAACTGAGCAGAAGTCCAAGCGAGGTTTATATCTATGCCTTTTACCATTAGTATATTCACAGAAGATTTATTATGTATGTTCTCTGTCATTGATGAAATTGCAGATTCTGTTAATGTCAATTGTGAATCTGAAACATCACTGAGAATGAATATGGATGAAACATGTCCTCTCATTGACAGAATCAATTCTCTGAATCCCAACATGGTCTTGGTTGATGATTTGCATTTGTGTTCTTAAATGGAGTGCAGCATTTCTTTTTGGAGGCCCAATAGATGTTGCACCCACATCATTTTCAGATTCATTGTCTTGGAAATATCTGCAGAAATGTATCTCAGCTTCTGGGCAGAGGTCCACTACAACTCAATCTACCCTATAGGTGGTAGGTCACACTGTTACCTCACTCTGTTTTGTTTATTGTTTTCTAGTACACCATGTCTGATTCCTTAGAGAGCATAATTGCAGTATGCCAAAATCATGGATCTCACAATAGCTCTGGAGGCCACTCCCAAGAGTCAAAGAAGGTTTATGGAGCTTCCTGAAAGGGAGGTTGTAGGAGTCAAATTCTTTTTCTTTATGTACTCTCATTGAATAGAAATGCCTTCAGTACATTGTTTTGGCCATATGGTGGAGCCTACATTTGGCATGTGGTGCCTACATGCCAAGGCACTTCTCTGAATTTGTGGTCCAGATCTAGATTCAAGTTGCCATGCCTCTTATCCTCAAACTCAAGTATCATCAGCCATTAGAGAGTGTTTGGGGGGCAGACTTCTGAGATTTATATGCTGTGAATATCTCTTAGGCTGAACTGGTGGCTGTGAGAGTTACCTCTCTAATGGTCTTATTTCTGTTTGCTTGATTCAGAAAAATTTCTGCACCATCAAGCACATTATCATGGGAAGAAAAAGCACTGGCTAAGCAAATTCTTCTAGTTATTATCTCAGTTAGCTTATTTTCATGATCAGATATGTTTCTTTGAGCCAGCATCTGATGCCTCATTGTAAGAACAGCTTAGTCTGTTCATGTTGAAGTTTTCTTCTAGGGTCAGTTCTGAAACTATCTGTTTATATATTCACATTTGATTTGTTTCCAAGTAGAAGTGTTATTACTTCAATTGGACAAGTAGGAGGGGAATGACATACCTCCTATTTCCGGAGTAATGTCAGATGAGTTTTTTCTGAGTGTGGTAGGATATTATAGAGCTTCCTGTGGAATCAGGTGTGAACTGCTTGAATTCACATCTGTAACCTCAATCAGCAACATGTTGTAGGCCACCCAGTCTTGAATCCAAATATTATAGCAGACTCTTTGATTTGTGGTGCTCATGCATCTATCACCATTCAAGCTTGTTGTGTGGCATTCAACCAGGTTCATGCAATTATTATGTGCCTGAAATTTGGAGAACATAAACCCTCCAATCTTCAGGCTTTGTATGATCTTGATGCATCCAGTCAGGGTCAGGAAACCTGTTCCTGGATGCATGCTGAAGCTGTCTTACTTTAGAGGAATGTTTGTGGTGGTTACACTTTCTATGTGGCGATGGGGTGATTGGTGGTCAGATTTACCGAGAAGTTTGGATGGTGATCACACTCTCTTGGGTTATTCTCACTCAAGTTCCTAGTGAGTTGCACAGTCATCCTTGCTTTTTCAACTCTGTGGCCAGAGAAATGTGGGTTTTAAATGTATAGTACTTAAGAAAGGAAATAAGATGAAGTTTTGAAGTTTTCATTCATGATAATGTGGTTTTGACAGGTAATTAAGCTGGAAACAGTGGCATGCCAAGCTTGTCCACATTTTTGCTGTGGGATCAAATTTCACATACATCTGTGATCCTAACTGTGATATATTTGTCCTGATTTTTTTCTGACACAATAACTTAGTAAGAGAAAGACAGCAAGTTTCATTACCACAGGTTTATTCCCAACCAGAGTCTGAATAATTGGAAATACCTGCAGCAACTGGAACTGCAACCACATTTGAAGGCTGGAATGTGGAGGGTGTAGCTTAGAAGTTTCCAACTGTCTGAAAGATGTAAGCAACACCAGAACAATCTCCCAGAAGCTTCACTTCCTTGCACTTGACGAACAGTTTCTTCCCCATTGCCAGTGGCCCAGGGTCTCGCACTTTAACCTGACGAAAAATCCTATTCCAACCTCTTTTGGTCCTGGGAATGCAACAGGTCACTATGTCTCTTCCTACAGACCAGTAAGGTGGGTTTTTAGGTTAAGCAAAACAGGCCACCTTCATGGTGGGAGTCCATGAGCCTCTCACAAGCCATGCAAATCTTCTAGTCTGTCACCTGCAACTCTATGCAATTGCTTCAACCTTTTGTTCCGTACATGTTCACACCCATGTTCGGTAAAGAATATGATGGTAACCCTCCTGAGTCAAGAGGCAAACTTCTCTTATTACACTATAGTCATCATGCTATTGTGTCAACATATAGTATTAACCCCAAGGAACAGCATTGGTGAATAAAAAAAAACTCTGAGGGTTTGCGGTTTGCGACTTTTCTCAAACTTGAATGACTTGCAAGATTTGTAGGGCAAAACTGATGAGGTGTTTTGAGGGCCTTGGTACAAATTCTTTTGTTGTGTTCATAGTTTACAAGGTGAAAGACCTTGGATGACCGGACGTTGAAGTGGTTGGTAAGGGACAATTTGTTTATCCCAATGCATCATGTTATGAAAATGTAAATCTGCAGCGCTAGCATCTTCAACATGAAGTGACCCCTGGGCCTTACTCTTGCACATGTACTTATCTTTTTCACTCCCTATCTATATAGAGTTATAGCAGCCCTCTATCAGCATAAATTAGCACATCCATGTGCAGTCTTTAGTTTCTCCTCCATCACTGTTCCCCAGCCATGAACCTGAAGAGATGGACTGTACGAAGTGTGAGATTATATAACGCTCACCACCTCGGTCAATCATGGCGGTTGGCCAATGAGAAACAGTCATTTCCTGCTATAGGTGCTCTTCCATGGCACTGCGAAAGTGTACACTATTTCAGTCCAAAAGAGGATTCACAACGTTTTTTTGAAAATCTTCATCCAAAAGTGCTGTAAAGGGCAATTTACTACATGTGTACTAATTTGTAGAGGGTGTCCAATAAGCTTGTGTGTCAGTGCCATACATGTTATGGCCAATGAAATTGCTGGATTTGCTGGTTAAATGACCAATAAGGTTCACTGAAATTTTAGAAGATCGACATAAATGGTAGAAAGGGACCATTATTTTCAATGTTTAACAAAACAGGGTTGTGTGTAATCCTCAAGAAATTTTTTTCAGGCCGATAGGATTGTTAGATTTGGTGGTTTCTATTGTTTTCTTAGTTATCTTGACTGAGCTAATAGTTGAATCTGTTTACCCTGTTACCTTGGTAGCTCCAACACTAATTATATTATTTTTTAGAAATGTTGAAATTGAAATTAACAATAGTAACAAAAATTGATTGAGGAAAAAATTGAATCTCAAAAAATATTTTATTTTTCAAAATGAAAATTTCAAATTTAATTAATTATTCAATATGCATGTATCCAAATTACCAATATACAACATTAGCTAATTACACACGAGGTTCACACACACTATTTGTGCACTTTGTTATTCGCACATGTACACATTAATATGACCATTTTGCAGATGACTTCGTTCATCCAACAATTAGTTATACCTTTAAAGTTATAATCATGAAGTGCAAGTGATGGCTATCCAAAAACCACAACAAACTTTACTTATTTAAATATTTCTTTGCAATAATAGTTTCAAAATATTACTTTGAAATAATATAAGGATATAATAATCAATTGAGCTCACAATATCTAGTTGGGTACTATGATATTTGTGGATTCAACCTCTAGATTTTAACACCTAAACATCCCATAAGCCAAAAAAGAAGCTTTAAAAAAAAAAAAATTCGATCTAACAAGAATAAACATTTTTTTTTGTTGGGCCATGTGGAGTCTGTGTGGTAGGCTTCAAACGGCATGCTGACCAGAGAATTCCCTGTCAATGTAAGGGCGGGTTGGATGAGAACAAGGCATGCAACAGCCTCTCGAGGGGGGAGAGGGCTCTGCTCAAAGATAAAAACTAGCCAATCACAGCATAGTAAGTTTGAACACATCTTGCACCTATTGGGATGGGGGCAGGTGGGTAGGAAGGGTATAGCAAGCAAGTTTTGATCAGTTGTCACCTCTACACAACCCAAGTTTTGATTGTGTGTCATAGTTTTCAACCCTCTTCCTACCTCTTGTATTTCCCAAGTGGTGACCTTAAGTTCGTATCCTAAACCTGAAATGCTTGACCTCTACCACCATACCCATACACTAAACAAGCTTATACTTATCTCTAACTCCATACCCTATATGTTAAACACTTCAAATTGGCATATCCATACACTAGACAACCTAATCATTTATTCCACATGCTTTTGAAACAACGCAAGCCCTTTTCAGCAAAGACATGTGGACACATAATTTAATTATTGAAAGTCATAAAAAAAGAACACAATTGGCTTTGCTAAATTATTTTCCTTTAAAATAATATGTGCTAAAAAATTGCAAACCAAAATAAGATATCAATTCCTTTGTTATCAACAAAAGGTATTTTGATAGAAGGCAGATTTCATATGTTGGTCCACCAAAACTGCATGCCACATACCTTATGTATGACAGGAAAACCACATACCTTAGTTCAACTACCTCACATGCCACATGTGAATGAGGTAGTTCAAACAGGAAAACCAAGTATGATCACTTCACATAGCATTCAAGGGCATGACAGTATTTTTTCCTAAATCTAAACCTAAAGGTTTTATTTCATCCATAGGATTCAAATTTAAAATATCAGCCATAATGGGCCCAGTCTTTCATTTTATAAAGGAGGTATCCAAGGTAGAATCAACACTTTCAATAAGGCTGTAGGGGACCCCTAGACAACCATCCCTTGAGTTGTGTAGGGTAAGGTACCCACGGATAAGGTCCTTATGGAATCCCAAAGGGCTGTATTGAACATGAGTCCAATCTCCAAACCAAATACCAACGTCCCAAAAAAATTAGCCTACCCTAGGCTAATATGCATATGCCAAATTAAGGTTTTCTCTTGAAATAAAATCTCTTGGCACAAGGTCTAACACTTAACCATTATATATATAAATATATATATATTCTTCATCCTATGTGGCTTAGGGTGACTAGGTATTAGACTCCGAGTCAATCTTCTAAGGCTTGTGACATTTGTCTTAGGGTGCAAGATTATTGGGTGGAGTTTGATTTATAATTTGTCTTAAGGTTGTGAAACATTTGGCTTAGGGTTGTTACACATTCACCTTCAAGTTTAAATACAATAGAATTCAATTTGCTATAACTTTGCCCTATGGTAAGGGACACTTGATTTAAGGATTGTAATACAATTGTCTAAAATCATGTGACATTTATTTTAGGTTCTAACCAATGTTGGCTGGTTATAAGATTTTTTTTTATTAACAATATGTATAATAGTTGGATATGCATAAATGCATATCCAACTTTTGTGTCAATTTCTATAATCGGCATTATCTGCGATTGGCAGGTGTGTACTAGGTTTATATCCTTATCATATTCATAATTGTTTAAGGTAGGTTTTGAATGGTGATGGTTATGGATGCCAGAATTGATATATGCATATGTAGTATGGATGGTTTTGTTAAGGAAGGTGATGGTTATGATTATCATATTCATATTTTGTCTTGATATGGATTGTCCTTTTAAGGTGAGGGTTTATGTCCAATGATGTGACAATGCACTAATCAATTTTTAGGGATCAAGGTTTAGGATTAAAAATCAAAGGTCAAAGACGACAATGACGATGTCATCATCAAAGTTGTTTTATTAACGTGATAATTGTTGGGCCCCAATTAGCCTAACCCAATTTTGGTTAAACATAGATAAGTTGGCTAATGAAGTTTTGGGGTTAGTTTGAGGTTCATGGGATAAAGTAATAGGTTGATCTTATCCAAGATGGATAGGGGATGGGTGGCCTAATTAGGATAAGGTGGGTGGTAAGATAACAAGACTAAGTTAAAACAAGGTTATCATGTCCTCACCTATGTTGATTAAGTCTACCAGGGGTGGGTTTTAGGAAGGTATTAAAAGTTAAGTTTAAGTCAAGAACATTAATCGTTTCTTCTTCCTAAAGCTTGGAGGGGGGAAACATTGTTGACCAGCCCTCCATCTTTTAATTGATGAGTAGTGTGTAAGGAGGGAGTGAGGAATGATGATGACCTGATTGTGAATATATGGGCTAATGGAGGGTTGGATGTATCATGAAAAGGAAAAGCAATGTGAAGATGTTATTGCATCGTGAGGAGGTGAACTTTCCAAGTGTGCCCAACCAAACAATACAATGGAGATGGAGGTGGAAACATCATTAGTTGGTGATGGCAACTGTTCAAAGGAGGTTTTCACGGGATTTTCCACTCAAGGGCAAAAGGAGGAAGAGGTACAAAGAACTTATGCTTGGCCTAATAAGGAAGGGTTGAAAAGGGGGATGGATAGGAAGGAAAAAAGGTTTAATCTAGAAGTGGGAATAGAAGGTCTGCCTTTTGTGTGAGAACAATGGAAGTAGGTAAAAGGAGAATTAGTTTCAAGGAGCTTATGTCACAGTCTCAAAAAATTGCAAGAACCAAGCCAAAAACACAACAAGGAAAATAAATCATAAGAAATGCAAACCTAAGTCTAATTTAAAACTAGAAACACAAAGATATAAAACAAAAACACCATATACGGTAAAAGATGATTCCAACAAAACTTTATTCTAATAACATATGAAAACAAAAGTTATTACAAGAAAATGTACCCAAAGTAGGTGTTGAACAGACTAAAGGTAATGGGAGGTCCTACCTCTATGTATACCCCATTGAGGACCTAGCTCAAAGAAGCCTCCATAAAGGCTTCCATGTGTGCACCAACCAAGGAAGTTTCTTAATAAGCTTTTTAGTTCAAGGAAGCTTCCACAGAAACTTCCATAGAGGCTTCCATGTGTGCACTAACCAAGGAAGTTTCTTAAGCAATTTTTTAACTAATAGTGAACTAGAAGTTAATTAAGAGTTAACAATGATGTAAATGATGATGTAAGCGACTATGTTGGTGCAAGTGATGATGTAAGCAATGGGTAATGGTGGTGTTCGTGACAACTTAAGAACAAGGTAATGGTTATTAACATGGTTAGGAGTGGAGAATAAGTGAAGCCAAAAGAGAAAAAAAAAAGTTGCTTATAGGCAAGATAATGATTTTATCCAATATGAGTAGGAGTTTAATTGGAGTAAGAGATCAACATTTAGGAACTAAGAACTCCATTGTAATTTTCTTTTTTTTTATGTGTGATGATTTGTTGTGAAAAAAGTTTGTTTCCATTTGTGTATGTTATGTGTGAATGTTGTAGTTTACGTGTTTAGGCTTAGGGTTGGTTATAGTTGAATAAGAGGAATGGGAGGGTGTGAATAAGAAATGAAATTGATGTTTGGATCAGACAAATGCAGGTTGGAATTTAGATCAATAAGGAAGGTGGGGGAATTCTATTGGGCAAAAAATTAAACCCATGCATTAAAATAATTATGTTATCTTAGGTAGGATAAAGACAAAGATACCTCAAATGACCTAGTTGTAACTTTTCCTCGTAAATTTCGTTATATTAATGTCACACAACAACACATCTTGGATTTTGTGATTGGTTTTAAAAATGATTATTGTTTTTTTTTACTATGTTTATAACTACTTGATCATAAAAATTATTAGGTAGTTGCAAAAAACATCAAGATTTCATGTGGCATCATGGTTTAACAACTTTAGTCAATATGACAAGTTCAATTTTTGGGTAAATATATTATTTTTCTTAATTTTCATTAATATATTTGAATGATTTAAAATTAGGAATTCAAAAATGCCATTTACTTTTGTGACTAATAACAATTTAGTTTCTAATGATGATGATGTCACATGCCATGTGTCAATAAAATGCTATAACTAATAGTCAATTTCATGACTCATGACATTAATTTCAATAAAATTGCATTTATTGATTGATCAAAAGGGTTCATAATGTCAAAACATGTCTTTTGTGACTTGTCTTATGCAATTATAATATCCAACACGATTAAAAAAATGACTAAGAATGTTTTTGACAACTAGTAATCAACCTTATGATTCATGTAACTAACAAAAATGACTAGAAAAACAATTATAATCGTATGGGACTAATCATTTTATTAGCCAAGTTCATCATTTTATGACAATTTAACCAAATTTAGTAAAATTTAACCTAAATATTCAAATTTAACTTAATTTATCATTGTTTAACTAAGTTTAGCATAAAAAAAATGTTTAGTTTCACTTTTGTTAATTTAACCATGTTTAGCCTAAATCATTATTTTAAATATAAATTATTAATTTGGTTATATATTTAAAAAATTCAACCCTTGTTTAGCCAAGGTAATTGTGTTTAGTTTCATTTATGTTATTTTAGCCATGTTTAACCAAAGTAATTGTATTTAACCATGTTTAGTTAAAGCAATTGTGTTTAAAAGTGTTTAACCATGTTTAGATTAAATAGTTGTGTTTAGTTTAATTTATATATTAATTTAGCCATGTTTAATCTATGTCTAGCCTAAATTAACCTAGTTTAGTTTAGGTCTACCCTAACTTAATTTAGGTTTAACCTAACTAGGTATACCTTAGATTAATCTAAGTTTACCCTAAAGCTTAAGTAATCATATCTAAGCTAAACTAAATTTATTTATTTTTAGCATAGGGAGGCCTAGGTTAACCTAGGCTAGACTTGTAAGTAGTCTAGGTTGACCTATGTCAACCTAAGGTGGCCTAATTTAATTTGAAATTAAAAGTTTTGATTTTTATAATTTTGTGTTTAATAGACTTAATATTTTAAAAATGTGGTAATGCAATGGATGAGAACTTGGACCCCAAAGTGGAGGTGAGGGGCTTCAAGTAATGGTTTTTACAACTTATGATACCTAGGTCACTTAACCTAGGTTAGGTAGTTTAAGGTAAATGCACACTAAGGTGGTTCACTTTTTGTCCATTTTTAGACTTTTTGCAATCATCAATTTGACTAAATTATTTATGAATTAAGATTTCCAACTTGAATAAGAATATTTATTGAGGGGTCAAACTCAATAAACATACACTAATCATATATATAGTAATAGACTTTTAAAGTGGCATATGGATTATGGTTTGGGTTGTGCATTAGTATTCAAATGCATTTTTTGTTATGATTTCATGGCAATATTTTTATACGAGCTCAATATATGATACTTGATGGAAAAAAAAAATGCATTGAAAAAAATATAACAAAAATTTTAAACAATAAATAATTATGGACTTTTGAATGACCAAATTTGGACCTTATTTTCCTAAGTCCCTATCTTAATCATTTTTTATTGGATTGATATTTTTTTCCCCTTAACATGTATGAAAGAATTATCTAGATGGGTAGCCTTTCATATCAAATTTATTAATTGATTAATCACCACATAAGGCCCACTCAAAATTGGTTTTAAACATTTTTTTCCATTTAATGTTAAAATATGGACTTTTGGGTTGGGACTCTTGTTGCTTTTGAATTACCCTAACTTGTATCTACCCCTAGGCTAGTTAAAGCTAAGTTAAGTTGACATTTGGCTAGGTTAACTACCTATGTTATGTTAGGTTGATTTTTGTTCATGCATGATGATTCATAATTGAACCTTTGTTTATATATTTTTGACACATGTCATTCATTTATCAAAGCATCTTTTGTAACTCTTGGTTGAGTAAAACAATGAGGTTGACATGGCATGCACTTTACACGTCAATCCAAGGTCAATGATGACATGGAATTCCAATATTATGAGAAAATAAAAAAATCCTAATTGATAAGATGACCAGGCTTCACAACTATATGCCCTTTACGACTAAATAAGTGAAATAACATGGGTTTAATAACTCAATAATTAGTAGTTGCAAATGTCTTTTCTAATTAATACATGGTTATAAAGGTAAGTCACAAAACCCAAGATGTGATTGGGTTAACTTGAGCTGAAATAAAAAGGGTTAAAAGGGTGATTACTAAATTAGGATGTGTTGTTGTGTGTGATTAGTTAACTTGAGCTGGGATAAAAGGGGTTAGAAGGGTGATTACCAAATTGTGACACCCCTTGGAAAAAAACAAGGGGGAGTGACTCGTGTAAGGGTGTTAAGAAGTGCTAATTTTGTGCCTAATAAGAGCGTTGAATGCAAAGTGTAAAGAGTGAACATCAATGTGTTTGTTTTGCAATTCAATTTCAACAATCTAGTGTGTTATTGTATGTTTTGAGGAATTGAGAGTTTTGCTTTGAATCATTAGTGAAGAGCAATGTTTTTAAGAGCTTCGGAAAACTTTAAGCAATAAAAAGTTTTGAACATTTTCATTTTTACAATTTAATTTGAGCAATCAAGTGTGTACTTGTATGCTTTGAAAGACTAAGGGTTTTGCTTTGAATCATTAATGAGGAACATCATTTTCAAAAGTTTCAGAGAATTTCAAGCAATGAGAAGTTTTGAAATTTTTCATTTCAAGTGTTTTGTGTGAGTTTTTCAAGGTGCATTCAACAAAATTTAGTATGCCTTGACAAGTAAGTGAGTCTTTTTTCCCTTTCTTTTCATTTCCATGTCCTTTCACAAATTTTTGAACCTCGTTTTTTTAGCAATTTGTTTGAACTCACAAGTTGAACTTTCATGGCGACCTAGAGCTTTTGCTTGTTTTATTTCTTCTTGTGTTTGTTTTCTGGTCATTTGTAGTTTACAAATCCTTCAAGAATGTGAAGGTTAGCTTGTTTCTTAAGTCTTAGTTTTACTTTTCAATTGCTTAATTAATTACAACCTCCTATGTTAGTTTTTTTTTCTTGTGTTTGTGTTTTGGCCATTTGTAGGTTTTTCAAGAGTGTTGAAATTCCAATGTTTGTTTTCTTTCTTCTTGTGTTTTCTTTTTGGTTGTTTGCATGTTTTTCAAAAATGCCAAACCTCAAGTGTTTGTTTTTTTTTCTTCTCTTTACTCTTTGGTTGTTTGCAAGTTTTTCAAAACCATTGAAGTTAATTTGTTAGCTCTTGGTTTTGTTCTTTGATCACTTGTGAGTTGCAACCTCATACATGTTCAATTTTTTTCTTTTTATGTTTACTTTATGGTCATTTGCACATTTTTCAAAAGTGTTGAACCTCCAATGGTCATTGTTTTCTTTCATGTTTTTGCTCTCTAGTTGTTTGTAAGTCTTTCAAAAGTGTCAAAGTTAGTTTATTAACGTTCAATTTTTCTCTTTGATCGCTTAGTTAATTGTTGAGCTTTATCTGATTGGTGCAAACATTCAACATTGCAATTTGCTTTTGCAATTGGAGGCAATGAATGAAAAGTGAGTTTTCGTTTGCATGTGCAACATTTAATTGATCTACAAATCTCCAAATCGAGTTCTTCCTTTCCTTTTTTAAAAAACTTTTGGCCCTTTTTTCCTTTGATATGGTTGATTTTGTGTATTTTGTTTTTCTATTATTGAAAAAATTCCATGGCAAAAGAGGATGAGGTTGTGGTTTTTGAAAATGTTGGTGGTGTTGATGAGGATATTCATAGGCTAAGCGAGAACCCAATAATCAACTTGTTGGATGTTGAGATTGTCCACCTGTAATGTGATAATGACCTTGTAGAAAATGATGAGCTACATCTTTTAGCTATTGTAGTTCAAGTTCATAAATGGAAAGCTGACAATAGAAATTCAATTTGTTTGGGGATTTTTGTAATTAATGACAATTTTCCCATTGATTTCAAGAACCCGCATGAGATGTTAAGTTACATCATCTATAGATCAACTCCACAAAAAGTTGGTAACATTTAAAACTAGAATTATGTTTTGCATAACAAACTAATGAAATATGATAAAATGAATGGCATTACTCCCATGAAAACCCGTATTGATGTTGCCCATACTCATTTGCTTGCAAAAAGAAAATTAAAACTAACTAATATTATTGTTATAAACCATTTAAAAATAAATCATAATCAATAGCCAAGGAAGAAAATGGCTACATTGTTTAGGTCTATAATCACAACATTTTTTGGCTCAACAAATCCTTACAAACATGGTGATGAAGCACAACAACGGTTTTTGAAAGATTTGGTCTTTTACATGTACAAAGGATATAAGCCTTTGTCAACATGTGAAAAAAATTGCTATAAAGGTTAGTTTCACCAATGTTTTCATGTCCATTTTCCTTCTCATTCAAATACAAATCGATATTGAAATTTTTTGACTTCATCATAATTTGCTTATTAAAGAAATCAAACTACTATTGCGGTCTAAAACACTACATGATCTTATGTGAAAACTACTTAATGCAGGATATGTCAATATATAGAACCTTATAAATCAAATGCAATAGAACCCTATGGAACATGTGTTGCCTAAAATGATCCAAAAGACCATGGATTTGTGTGTGTTGCTTAATTTTCATTTACATACATGCCTCAAATTATTAATCTTTAATAAAAATATGATTGGGTTAGGACGGGTTGCCACATTTCCCCATATTAAACAATATTTTGATCAACCATAGTTTCTACAAGCTTTGATCTTTGAATGTCTAGAGGTATGGTGGACACTTTTGCATTAATGATTAACTATTTGGATGAAAGTTGGATTCCATGGCATGTTATTGTAAGATTGTTTGAAGTTCAAAAAACTAGTGGGATCCATTTTTTCAACATTGCAATCTATTGTTGATTGTAAATCTTTGAAGGTTTTGTAGGTGTATGAACGTATTTGTTTTAGGCATGTCATGTCTAAAATTTACCAATATGGAAAATTGATGATAAGGTTTCCCATGGGATTGACTTTGGTGAACATGAAAGATTCTTAAGCTAGATTGCCAAAAGTGATTACATGGAAAAAGAAATTGAGGAAAGGGAGGCAAAAGTGGGAAAAAACATGTAAATCACAAAACATGTGTCATAACCCTAGCCTTGGGCTCGCGACCAAGGCAAGGGTTTGCAAGAGTGTGGGACAAAAGGAAGCCTAAGAAGCACATCTTATACTCCCGAAAGTGCAGGAGAGTGTGAGGGAATGAACCTTCACACTCCTAAGGCAACTCCCACTTGGGGAGTTGGAGTCCCGATAGACTTAGGGGTCAAAACCAATTGGATTAAGGAGTTCTTCATATCATTGGAAAGTTATTGAAACGTTGATGTCTAAAATGGGTTCGCATGACCCATTTGGACATCTGAAATACAAGTTATGGCCAAAAGAAAGGTCGGGAGTCAAATTGGCAATTTGATTCCCAACCACTAAAAGTCAAAAATTGACTCGATTTCCTTGCATGCAGGTGGCATGTGAAATACCATTGGAAAGTTCTCGACCAGGACTACAACTTTGCATTAAACATCATTTCAATCAGAGATTTACACATAAAGTTATGGGGCCCCAAAGTTGTGGGAGTTCCAACTTTGGGAATTTTGGGATTCCCATTTGGGAGTCCCAGGACAAAATGCCATTTGGATGTGGGCCTCGTGGAGAGGCATAGAGTATACTATAAGGGGGAAGGTGGTGGCTTCCTCAAAATCCGGGCCATGGTGAGTCTTGGGAGTTCAAATTTACCCATGGTTCGTCCTAACACCGAAAGTGCTTCAACTATGCACTAACCAACTTGTTGTTTGGTTTGTGCAAGTTCGTGTGAGTGATTAAAGTGCTTGTCAATCTTCCTAGTCCCATCCCGGAGCTCCAACATGCCCCTCTACCCCCAAAATGCTGAGAGCCAAGGAGCGTGCTCTAGAGTATTGAAGAAATGTTTTTGTATTAGTGTTTAAAGATTCATAAGTTACTTGGATAATATTTTAGTATTCAAAGTAATAACTCTATTATGTTATGGCAAACAAAAAACATTGAGTTTGCAGCAAAGAGTCCTAAAGGCCCAAATGTGGACCATTATTGAAGTTGTCATTATGTGTTTGAATCCAATGGTGTCTGCATGTGTCTTAAATCAATTAGAGGTCATTAGTTGTTGTCTGATGCTTTGGTGATTATCATCAACTTGATTTTGGCCATGGAATTTAAGCCAGATCCCTTTACTGATGAGAGTGAAACATGTGATCAATTTGATGCTAAATTTTAGATGTTGAACAAAAACATGTGGTAGGAGGTGGTGAAGGTGATCAGACCCTTTTTACAAGTTTTGAGAACATTTGATTCTTGCTAGGTTCATGTTATGTTATCATATGTTGGATCCTCCCTACAAATCCTTGCAAATTGTTGAGAATTATGTGGGCATGGGAATGAAATCCGCTTTACATCTGAATATGATATGAAAGAAATCAACCCACTTTTGATGACATTTTTGAAAGGTTGAACCCTTCTATCCAAGCATAGGTGGTTGTTTCAGTTGATGGACTTCATTTTGAAGAAGAGGAAAACAACATGTTTGGTGTTGGGTCATCCATGGAAAAATCTTCACGAGCATTGGTTATTAAGAAACTATTTTTATTTTGGAGGTTGGCTATACCTCCACCTATGTGTGTAGATCCACTTGTTTGGTGGAAAACCCATGAGAGTCAATTTCCAAATGTTGATTTCTTTGCTAAACAAGTTCTTGGGTTTTCGGGTTTCAAATTGAGGTTGAAAGAATGTTCAGCCTAATTGGTGTTTTGATAGCTTTGATGTGTTGTCACTTACAAGTCCAAATTTTGCATTACTATCATCAATAATTGGCATGATGATTTGCACTTGAATTGCACACCCAATGTGAACCTGAAAGATTACTTGAAAGTTGAAATTGGTTTAATTATGGATAGTTATGGGTTGATAAAAAAAATTGAATTCTTCAAAGAGTTGCAAGTTGATGAAGATTAAATAATTCATGGAAACCTTAAACCAATTTTTTTCCTTCTTTTTGCTGTTCCTATTCAACTAACCAAATGACCTTTAATTTTTTGTTTCATGTGGTAGGTTTGATGATTTATGGAGTGGTTTTTGGAGCTCAACAAGTTGCTAGAGGTTTTTGGTTTCATGGGTTCTATTTTGTGGGGTTGAGGTGGTTTGTTATTTGTGTAAATGTTGCTTTGTTTTTTTTGTTAGTAGCTTGTGCTATAATGAGTAGAATTATATAAAGAACTGAAGTTCAATACCCTCGCAAGCTATTTTATGTTTTTTATTTTGCACATGAATTAACATGTTCAACTTGTTGATTACAATTGTTATACATATCTACATATTATTATGATTTTGAAAATCAACAAATGCATATTTGACAATGAATGAAGATTTTTCATGAATGCATAACCTGTAATATATAAAATATTTGGTGGAATATTTGGATGCATATCCTGATATTAAGAGGAATTTTTCATTTTGTCTTATTCATATTTGGTGGATAGGTCTAAAATCCTATAACTGGCCAACATTGGTTCTAACATTAACGAGCCCAAAATTAAATTTAAAAAATAAAATCTAAGGCAAAAGCGTTAAATAAGATTTAACCCTAACCCAAAAGTTGTGGGAGAAACAAATTCAACTGGAAGTCAAAGTGTTGAAATAGATTCCAACCTTATGTCAAAGTTCTTAAAAAGATTTCAGCTATGGATCAGATCTTCAACCTTAGGTGGAAGTGTTAAAAAACAACCTAACCCTAAGCCAAAGAGCTAAAGAGGATTCGAACTTTAGACCAAGCATTACGACTTAGGCGCTCTGGGAAATTCCTCCTTCGCTGTTACATCTTAACATAAATGCAAAACGAAAATATATTATAAAGGATAGGTAGAATTTTTTCAAGTATATGTGGGGGGCACCTTATATTTTGACCTCCAAGAGAAGCACCCCTTTGCACTATCTCCCACCCAGTTTTGGCTTTTTGCCGGTCTGAGCAGCCAAAAAAACTGTGCCTTGACGAAAAGTGGGAACTGCCCCAGAAGAAATCCATATTTTTTTGAGGTGCCTCCGCTCCTTTGCAAACAAAATCAGAAATGATAAATTCTACCAGATCTTTAGGCTTGGTAAGGCCTTGAAGCGGGCAATTTCTGGTCGGGTCAAACGCTCACCGCCTGCCTCATGCGGAGGCCTCATTCCCAAAACCGCCCCGTTCTCGGTCCTTACACTACACTTAAGGTTCAACCCTGACCCCGTTAATACTATCCCAAGGTTCAAACAGCAATTATTTCCAGTATTCCTTAGGGCTTCACCAGTGTTTTTTTTATTGGCGAATTTTCGCAAAAATTCGACCTGAAAAATGTGATTTCGACCAATACTAAGGATTTTTCATGGGAAAAATGGTCCAAATTCGCCAAATTTCGAAAAATCAAATAAAATCGCCAGATTTCGACAATAAGTTCCAGTAGGTAGCCAAGAATATAGGAGGATCCTGGTTCTTTTCTACTTTCATATCTGGCATGTAGCCAGAATTGGCTAAATTAGTTTCTGGATGGTCGCCACCTTGGCTACATCACAAAATCCTTAAAAAAAACCCCTGGGCTTCACAGTCTGAGCCTGCGCTCTATGGGTAACTTCACGGTCCCTTCTATTTTGGGAACTAAATAACCTAAAAGCAGGTACATAATGGGGTCAGGAAGAGAGCGGCGACCGAACCCAATTAACCTACAGCACGCAGCTCCCATGTGATCCGTCCCGCTTCTTCAGTAACCTACTACCTAGCCAAACGGAAACGCTAGGGCAAATTCGCTCCGGTAGCAGCGTTGCGGAGGAGTTCGAATCGCTGCACAGGCTAAGGGGCAATGCGCTTCACTCCTCCTCGTGTAGCAGACATCGTGCCGTCTACAGTGGTTCTTGTCTCCCGTCATTGGTGAGGAATGCGATGAGAAGCTTGTAGATGACCAGGTGTGGAAGCCAGGTCATGGCAGAGCTAGCCATTGCCAATTGATTCGCATATCACGGGGTAGATCAAGTTCTGACATGCTCGCTTTTTCTGGTAAAAAATGTTTGCACCCCGCCCACCGTAGTTTGCAGAATTGATGTGTGTTGTTGCTAAGAGGCAGCGTTCACTTTTCTCAATCAGGAATTATCTCCTCACCCTCCTCGAGGCTCTCTAAAAATTCTCTCTTGTCAATTGATGTTACCAAGACCTTTGCTGTGCGGTCAAGTGAGTAGACAAGAATCGATGAGAAATAAATGCTAAAAAGTTTTGGGGTCTTGAAGTGCGCTCACACGCAAAGAGAGATGTGCATTTTGAAGTGGCTAGGGTTTGGAGGTTTCAGGGTGATGCGAATGTGAAGGGAGGAAGAGGGCGATATCACGATGGTAGATATGGTGCCACTAGGGTCGGCGGGACACGGACAAGCAGTCTCGTCCGGCGGGGTGGGGCCGATGGTGGATTCTGCATCCCCTTTGGATAGCAGTTTGCACCAACCCTCGTACGCACAGTGCCCCGGACAGGTCAGATTCAAATTATCTTGAATCTGTGACAATGCTCTACACCTCTGCAAAGAAAAGTTATGTGATGTGTGCCTCAGGATTTGCGGCATTTAGCTCGTTTGGCAAGGCCTTTCTAACCCCTGCGAATAGACTGTAGAGTAGAAGTTTAGAGTCTCAAGTTTTCGAGTTCTTTACCAACGCCAAAGGGATATGTTGATGATTCGCTGTCCTTGAAGTCCTATCTTAGAGTGCGAGTATGGTTGGTATTATCGGAAATAGAATAGTAAACAGTGATTTTGTGCAGGCATCTTAAGCGCTGTGTTTAAATTGGGTGCTTGTGAACCCATTGCAGGGAACTCGTTTACTTCCAGGTAGTGAGGAGGAAACTATTTTCTGTTATTTAGTTCCCTTTGCACTTTGCTTTATGAAAGTGTGATGGTGAGTCTGAATAAGAAATTGTGGTTGTAGGTGATGACTGAGGAGCAGCTTGAGACACTGCGACGGCAGATATCAGTCTATGCAACAATTTGCAAACAGTTGGTGGAAATGCACAAAGCCAGTTTGTCTCAGCAATCTTCTCTCCCCGGTTAGTTCCAATATCCCCTCCTCATACCACATTATACATCCATTTCTGGTCACAATGTACAAGTCTTTCTTTCTTTCTTTCTCTGCTTTTATTGGTCTTTGCTATTGAGTTTACATTGTTGGTTTTGTTGCCCATCCCTGTTGTACGCCATTACTTTTAATTTTTCTTGGCAATAATATTGTATGTGTCTGCCATCTGGTAAGCTTTCTTATACTGAGTTTCTTACTATGAGACGGTAAGTAGGAGAATCACAACCATAAGTAGTGGGTCCTGTGCAGGAGCATATATCAGTTTTAGCCCTGATTATGTACACAGTGTGTCAGAAGATGGTGACTGTAATATAACATAGAAGAGTGCACCTAGGTAGCACTGATTTGATAAGCATAAAGGTTCCAAGTCAGGTTTCAGTTACTTGAAACAGGTGCACACAGACAGTTCATCTGTGTGTGCACATTATAATTGAAAAGATGCTGGGTTGAAGAGGCCCACACTCATGGGGCTGCTTCGGCAGGCATGATGGCAGGGGCACAAAATGTGTCTCTTGACCAGTTGACAGGGACACTTAGCCTCAAGACAACAACACGACAGAGGTGGTCACCAAGCCAAAGCCAGTTGCAGTATCTTGAGAGGCTTTTTGATCAAGGAACTGGCACCCCTAACAAGCAGCGAATTAAAGAGATAGTGGCTGAGCTTAGTCAGCACGGTCAGATTGCTGAGACCAATGTCTACAACTGGTTTCAAAACCGCAAGGCTCGTGCCAAGAGAAAGCAGCAGCTGGTACGAACAAGAGTCACTCCCATCCCTTTGAATGGCAATCCAGTGATTGTGTAACCTTGAGTGTGTTTACTTTGGGCTCTGACTGGTGTATTCCTATGTATGTATTTTGTTGGATAACATCTGGTGCTATCACATATTTGGCTATTGATCTCAACTGCAGATGCACAATGCAAGCTGCTGTGATTTCAATTATGAGTAAGCAAAGGCATCTTTTTTGTTTTCTGGTGTTTCTTGCAAGTTTTGTAAACAGATGTGGACAAGGCAGTACATGGGTGCTTAGTATTAAATAAAGTAAAGAATTCTATCTACTTTTGCACATGTTGTGGCTCCAGGGGTTGTTCCATGGACCTCATAAAACTTCATCAAATGGCAACAATCCTTTGGAACTATTCAAGAAATCCTAATATCCATGACTATGATGAGTGGCTGTACTAATAGCTTTGAATGATGGATTTATTGTAGTCCTCACTTAATTGCAGGTGCATGATGTCAGCAAACTTTTTGCTGACCTGTTATTTTAGGTTTAGTCACCTCTATTTGGTTGCTTGAACTTGAGTGAAGCACAATCCTCCTGAAGACTTATATGGTGAACTTTCAAGTGGTCTTTTTGTTACTGTTTTATCCTTGTCGTTCCATGTAAAGTTTTCTTGGAAACAGTTCAAAATTTCCCTTCTATATAGAAGTGAGGGCCATGTAAAGATGGGCCCAGCAGGATTTATGATTGCCAAAGTAGGTTAAAAGGTTGAACTGGTATTATGGGCGCTGTCAGTGTATAGATTAAGTTCTTTGGCACATGGTCTTTTTTCACACCTGCTTCAGTCTCTCCCCAGAATACATTCACAGTTTTCTATCCAAGGTGTTTGTTGGTCTTATCAAGGGCTATCAGATGTCCACAAGATTATAGCTATGTTAATTTTTTATTGAGATAAAGGGGATAAACAACTGAACTCTCTGAGGTGAGGAATTTCTGTAGGTAAGCCTAAAGGATGGTGAATCAGAAGTGGATACTGATGTGGAGTCCCCAAAAGAGAAGTGGCCAAGGCAACAAGAGGTGGACATGGTGCAGGATGATTCTGGAACGATGGGGGATATGAATGGCACAGGAAGTTCAGATGGTGGGGGGCATGCTGTTCAGCCTCAGCACTTTGATCCACAAGATGCTACATCATCAGTGCTCTTACTTTCTGAAGCCAAGCCCAATATCTCTTCTGTCAGCAGAGGGCCTGGTTTTGAATCTCTTAATGTGCCTCAAGGTGATCAGCCATCCACCATTTTACTATAGAGGAATTGTTTTCATGTCGATTTATCTTGTGACTGGGCTTCTGTAGCATGGGATGGCCAAGTGTGCCTTTCATAGCAGAAAATCTGTAGTCTCAAACTAAATTATGGAGAAACCTATGTGGACATGAAATTTGTTTTATACAGGGCTGAAGGAGGACCGAGATGGACGGCAACGATGCCCCCCGACCATGTGTTGACCTCACCCAATACAGTATGGTTTGCTAACAATGTAAGATTGTCTGTTACCTTCCATTAGCCATCTAAAATATGGTCAATGCAATTTGATGCAGCAACAAAGAAATGGTTTTACCTTAATTTTGATCCAGTGTCTTTGGAGATGGTTGCAGTAACTTGTTCCCTTATGATAGGTGGAAGATTATACTTTGGTGGTATTATCTTAGTCAAGCAAACCTATTGGCTGAAAATTATTTGGAATTAGCTACAATTTCTACCTGTCCCTTGTGGCCATGGATCTCTCTGTCAAGTGTCAAAGATATTGTGGTCAATCAAACAGCTTGACGAGTTCAATTAGTTGAGATAGTATTACAGATTTCATGGTTGAGGTCCTGAGAACAGTTGGATGGTGTGATGAGTGCAGGTTCAGGGAATGCTTCTTGATGTGGTTTGTTCCAGGAACCAGTTTGATGGACCACATTACTGGTAAGGAAACCAAAGGGCTTTACTCTCTAGCCTAACACTGTTCCGAAGTGATGGTGATTGAGCCACCCGCGGACAGCTGTTGCTTTAGAGGACAAGTTAAAGCCCATCGTTTTCATACTAGGTTCCATTGTGTATTTGTGAGTCTGCAGGGTTTTATAGAGCTGGTATATGAATTTTAGTCCCTTACTGATGATGCAATGGAAACAGTCATTCTTCATTGCTCTATCTCAGCTCTGGACAATGTCCTATTGGATCCATGCATATGCGAACCTGTTGTTTTCTTTGGATTCTGGATTTTGTTTATTATGTTCTGGCCATGGTTTGGCTGGCAAGATACAGGATTGAAGTCTGCAAGTCCATTTGGGTTCTGATCCCTTTGTTGCAACAAGCTTCACTTCATCACTCCAAAAGTTCATCATTAGGGAGGCATGAATAATATTATTGGTCATTTGATGCCATGTCACAATTTTTTTAGGTGGGTAAGTGACTTCTGGTGCATGCAGCTCTGATACAAGTCAAACATTATTACAAATTTACCACTAGTTGTAGGGGTTCTGCATTTACATGCACAAAATCAAGAAAACACTATCATGCCTTCCAACATGTGTGCCAGTCCCAATTTGCAGCAAGTTGAAACAGTTGATGCACTAATAGTGAAGCCTCCAATTTCACTTGAAAAATTAAATCTCACAATTTATCTTGCCTAATTATCAGCTTTGGAATGCACTGTGTGGGTGAACATGAGGGAGAAAAGAGATTTAGGGAACAAGTTTTTAGGAAGCCTTTGGTGGGTTCTTAGGAACAAGTAGGGGCAAATGAAGACGAGGCAAAATAAAGAATATATGGAAATGTCTCACAAGAGGATTCTTTGAAAAATATCTTTTCTCTACTCTCCACACTTAAAGCAGTCCAACTTTTTTTCCTTTGTTAATTTTGGTCCCTTACCTGAAATCCAAAACTTTGGACAGCTTGGCAAAGAAAATTCAGACAGATGGAAGTTAGTCTACAGGCTGTGACAGGAACTTACACCCTGTTTAAGTTACTCCCCTTCTCCTCATCTTTTTCTCTTCGTTTTTCTTCTCTTTTTATTTTCGTTTTCTTTTCTATTTCTTTTCACTGGAGTTAAAAGTGTGTTTATATATATAACTCACAAAAATCGTTTTTATTGTTAAAAATTTCAACAATGCAATTCAAACAAATGTTGCCGGTTGCACGGAAAAAAAAAATTTAATCTTTTTTTATTCAGAAAAGGTAAAATTTACAAATATAATAGAAACTAAGGAGATCTTTTTTGGATACACATACACAATGTAAATTTTTCAGGGTAGAACCATGGATTAGCACTCTCAATGTTCAAGCATATCTAGATTTCACTCCTCTCAACTGCAAAACTCAAAAAACAAAACAAAGAACAAATGCACCCCAAGAACAAATGTTGCCAAGGTCACTAATCACAACATAGCAGAACTCAACTCCACAAACTTCAAAGCAAAAACTCAACCAAAAAATAAATAAAATCAAGAACTGCAAAACTGAGAACTACAGAACTCAAACAACAAAACTTAGAACTTTAGAAACTCACAACTCAAAACTCCATAACTCAAAAACTCACAACTCACAACTTCAAAAACTGAAAACTGAGAACCTGAATACTCACAATTCACAAATCTAAAAACTCAAAACTTAAAATTGAAAATTCTAGAACCCACAATTCCCAGCTCTAGAAACTAAGAACTCAACAACTCATCAAAATTAAACAACTTAAGAACAAAAACAAAAGAATTGGACCTGCAAATGAAACCCAAGGATAAAAGCTCCCCAAAATCATTCATCCCAAATCAAAAACAGATCCCAAAGGGGCATCCTTATGAAATCCAGACATTCCTCACTTTGTCACCCCCTCCGCATTCCTCCCCTACTAATATTTATTGTGCATGTGTTACAGCAAGGAGATTTTTGTTTTAAAACACAACAATTTATTTAAGTAAAGTAAGCTTGACTATCGTCCATCTATTGCCAACAACAAAAAAAAGAAGATCTTGGAAAGATTACAAAATGAGGATGAAGCTAGAAAATTAAGAACTATCAACTCTGCCTAGTAATGCTAAGGTGAGAACTAATTTCAGATCAACAACATATGTAATGTTTATAGGACAATTATGAAGGTTGTTGAAGACATGGCCAGACGTTGTGTTATCATTGACATTATGAAGTGGTGGCGGCGGAAAGATGGCATCTAACCATTCTTTGTACTTTGGCAACTTTTTTTCAAACATGGTGTTCTAGAACGTCATGTCTTCATAATCAATTATGCATCCACCCATGTTTGGTACCTATATAAAGCCATTCTTTTGATCTATAGAAGCAATAGTAGGTGAGACGTTGTTCATGGTATTCACAAAAGTAGAAGTTGTAAAAACATTGACAAGAGAAAGACCCCTAGCAACTCCAAAAGTTAACATAGCAGCATAAAGGCCAACATTTGCGAGATGAACACTCATTCTCACAACAGTAGAAACAACAACAAAGCTAATACCATTAGTTCCATGATCAACCATTGTTTCTTTTCCACCATAAATATGAACTTGCATGCCAAAAAAAATATTAACAATGAAAGACAGAAACTTACAGTACCTTAAAGCCAAATATGACAAAAATTATTATGAAACCCTAAAGTGATTTTGGAAAAAGAACTTGATTTGGTTCTTAAGGTCCTTTTGCATCAACTTCAAAGGAATCTATAATAGAAAATTATTGTAAGCAATTTTGATATTTGCGTGAAACTTTCAACAAAATGAGATATCAAAAATGATTGTCAATTAAAAACAAAACCTTAAAAATAAAATGCAATTATTTACCTTTGATTTTTCATAGGTAGTAATTTGTTTAGCAAATGCTTCTTCATAATGTAATAGTCAACTAGATTTCATTTTTACGCTAATAATATGTTGCATGGTGCAATCTCAAAGATGCTTATTTATTTGGTTGTATCTACATACATAACAACAACATAAACATAAAAAGAAGATGAAAAAAATTAAAAACCAAAAACAAAAAACAAAAAAACAAAAAAAAAGCAAATGAAAATAGAAATTAATTTTTAAAAAAAAAACTTACTTTCCATATGAAATTGGATATCGATGATCAGTTACCTCCATGATCTTGTATTTTCAAGGCATAAGTGTTTTTTCCATTTGGGTGATTCCAACACCCTAGCCAATTTTATTAGAAAGAACTTTATCTTTCAAATATGGAAAATAAAAAATGAGTTTGTCGAAGATGGGACATAATTAATTCCTATTGATTCGAATATTTTCGAACCAAACGTCATAAAAAAACCTCCATTTAAGTTTAGATCACAAGAATAGTAGATGTGGTCTACACTTATAAGTAGGCCAAAAAGTAGGACAACGATGAGCAAGTTCTTTGAAAGTCTCAATAACATTAGTAACTAGGCAATCAATAGTAGGCCTAATCTAATCAACAAAACAACGCATGGTGCCAATCCGCTAGTTTTTGGAAACATTTTGAAAGAACCGTAGAACAACACCTTGGTAGGCAAGGAGACTCAATTGAATTCATCAAAATCAACATTGCGGTGTTTACAGCAACTTTTTATAAAAAAAATTTGCATGTAGAAAAATTGAGGTTTAGATAGCAAGGAGATGTAGGTTGACACATCAATTGTGCCAACATCTTCTATTATTCTTCAACAGATAGAATGTTAGATTTCTTGATTGATTTGTCAAGACCTGTTGTTGATGTTCAAAGAGCTACTTCATTTCTAACAACTTTCACACGATGATACCTTGCATCCGTGATTATGTTAAAAGGAATAGTAGGTGCTTTACTTGATTCCACAATTCACTAATGTTGTTTCTACATACTAAGTCTCCCAATACCATGTATCAAAGCTTAATTGTTGCAAAAAAACAAATTAATAAACACAACAAAAACACAAACCTATAAAAGAACAAATCAATTAGAAAAGATAAGAACAACCTAAAACCTAAACAAAAACCCTAAACCTAAAACCTTTAAATAAAATCTAAACCAAAAACCTTAACATAAACCCTAAACGTAATAATAAAAAGAATCACATAAACAACAAAAACATAAACAAGACAAAAAAGAAATAAAAACAAGTGATGAAAAAAAAAACTAGTTCAATAAACAAAATGCCAAAATGTCTCTTTCATGATTTGGCCATTTATGACTAATGTCCTATTTTAATCATGTAGTCATATGTCCTTAGTCATATACTTTTATTCAAATTTGTGACTACATTGTGATTGCATTATGATTAGATGACTAAATTAGGACTAATTGGTGACTACATTGCAATTACATGATTAGTTTACATACATTAATAACCTACCTATGTTAGTAGTTTAACTAGGTGTTATCTACCTACTAGTTATTTACTAGTTACCTATAAAGTAGCTAGTACCTATGGGCTAGTACTACCTATTATCTACCTACCTATTATGTAGTACATATGTACTTACCTACCTACTAGGTAGTACATATGTATGTGTGTGTGTACCTACCTATTTACCTACCTACCTATTACTTGGTATTACATATGTATTTACTACTAAGCACCTACCTACCTACTACCTACTTACTACTACCTCTAGGTACTAATTACCTATTACCTACCAAGTTAGGTACCTATAAGGTTACTAGGTAGGTCCTAAGTTGTTAGGTAAGTACTTTTAGGTACCTAACTTATAAATTAGGTTAGAAAAAAACGTTTATAACAATATGGTGACAATTTTTATCATGTAAAAATCATGTGGTGCAATGGTTAGTGGGGGTTAAGGACTTTTTCCCTCATTGTGGAGGTGAGGGGTTCAAATCTTCACACTTGCAATTTAGAGAATTGGCCTAATTAGCTTAGCATGCTAAATAAGTTCCTAGGTAGGTTAGGGCCTGCATTCATAACATATGGGTTGAGTTTTTAACCTTTATACCATGTGTCTACATGGCATGGGTGGAAAACATGTTTATTTCATATTTAATGAATTATATCTAACGACCATAATTTACGGATCTCATCAAACATTGATGACTTCCATGACTTTATAGTCACAAAAGTCATAGTCACAAATTGTCTTGCAATTAAGCCACACTAACAACTAGGTGTCCTAAATGATGTCTCCTATTTGATTACATAATCATGTAATCATAGATGTTTTCCATGACTAATAACCTAGTCATAAATCAAGTTGCAAAAGACAACTTTTCTTGTAATGAAACATTCAAGAAATGGCAAGGAAATGTACCTAGTAGGAGGATATAAGCTGCCATCTTTTTTTGCAACTTGCAAAAAAAAAAGAAAACAACATATCCACAAGGTCCTTAATTGAACCTTCATTGTCAAATAGATCAATAATAAATTTTGATGTGTCAAAACCACAAAATAATCTCCATTCATCAAATGCATTTTTCACCTAAAGCTCGGCATGCTTACCCACTTTTAGACCTCCCGTGTTAATATTTTCCAACTCTTTATCATTAATCTTAAAAAAATTGAGATTTCAAAATTAATTCCTTAACATGAGATTCATAATTAGTCCTTTCAACAATTTCACATCTAGAAGGCATATTAATTGGAATATGAGGAGAAGATGTAGAAACATTAACATCAAGATTGGAATGAAAACATGGAGCGCATGGAAGAGGAGCTACAAAAAAAAGTACAAAAATAAATTCACTACAAGGAACAATGATAGATGCAATTGGAGAGGCATTGGGAAAGAAATCAAAGTCTTCTAGATGTAAACTAATGTAAAGGTTGAAAAAATGCCCAAAATAGTCACTAGTTATTTTAAAAATAAAACAGTAGAATGAAGAGGAAGCTTAGTAGTATCAAGATACAATTGAGTGGAATCAACATGCGGTTTATTAATAAAAAAGTTAATGGTAGATTCTTGAAGTTTAGTGCATTGCACATAAATGTCATCTCCATCAATGGACCACAACAACTCATAAAAAAAATTAATAATTAATGATGGTGTAATGTAAGGTGTAGTAGGACAAAAACCAAAAGGATGTAGGTCAAAACATTTATTGGGTCCCTCAAAATTTTAAGAACATTTCTTCGTGCAGAGCCTTCACTACAGAACTTCTTCCCAAATGCTTCATCAACAATAGACATTGTAAAAACAATGAAGAAAAGAAAAAAACATAGAAGGAAAAAAAACTAAAAAACCTAAAGAAAATTATGTTACATTTTGTGAAGATGCAAGATGTAGTTGAGAATTGCAAGCATAGAGGAACTTGCATTAAAAAAATTGCAAAACAAAAACATAACAAAAGACACCTACACACATGAAACATGAACAAAATTATAAAACTGACAAGAAAACTTGGAAAAGGAGAAGAAATGCAAGAGTGGGGAAAAAAAATGTAAGATAACAATTGCGATAAAAAATTGAAAATGTAGAAATAGTTACAAACAATAGCTGTGATGAAAGATGTAGAAATAGTTGCGATGCTGGAGAGGTCATGATGCCTTAACACCAATGGGTAAATAGAAGAAATGCAAGAAAAAAATGTCATGACGATGTGCATAAATGAACCTACACACACCAAACAAGAAACTAAATAAGAATTAAAACAAGATATGAAAGAAAAAATTAAAAAATAAGCAAGTGGAAGGAGAAGAAATGTTCATAAAAAAAGGCAAAATTGAAATGTGCCGAAATAGAAGCATAGTTGCAGAAGAAAAGAAATTGATTGTCGAAGAAGTGAGATCAAAGACAAAGCGCGAAAGAAGTGTGCATGAAATCGAAATGAAAAGATAATGCAATTATTGAAACACAAAGCAAAAGAAGAAACCACGCATGTGTGCTGAAAAAAAGAGCAACATGATGAAAAAAAACCACGGATCAAAGATGACAATGCAAGAACAATGAAAGAAAGCAATGAATAGCCAATGAGCACATAGTTGATGTTGTGCACATAGAATAGAAGCAAAATGAGGAAGCAACAACTAATGTTGTGTGCACGAAGAAGAAGGAAACTTGGGAAGTAATAGCTCATGTTGTGCGCACAAGGAAGAATGAAATTGTGGAAGCAAGAGCTCATGCTATGCGCATGGAGAGGAAGGAAAGCAAGGAAATAGTAGGTTGAAATATGCGAGGAAGTTCGACTTGTTAAATACGACCGACTTACCTTAAAGTGACGAAAAGAATGAAAAGACAATATGCAATGCGCATCACTTTAGGATTTTTTTTGTTGGAAAGATGCGCCAAAAGAAAAAAAGTTAGGGTTAAAAAGGTTGATGCACTTTACATAGGTGAAGGGTCTGTTTTCAGACCCTTCTCCTACACATTTAACATCATAGATGATGAGAATACATTTCATCCAAAATTGGTGGGACCCCTTTTACCTACTCAGTTCAAGAGGTGTTGTCCAAAGTACTTTTTGGTTAGGTAACGATTCCAACATTGGAAAGGGGTCTCCCTCTGCAAACATTTGGCCATTCCACAGCAAAGTTGGACACTAATTATATTATTTTCAGAAAATGTTGAAATTTTCAAAATTTTTTTTTTCCAAAGACTAAACTTTTGTGAATGAAAATATTAAAATATTAAAAAAATCTGTAATATTCCATCTTCAAAATAGAATAATTATTTCACACTGAAATGTTGAACTTGCCATGGTACTATGGTATGCAAGGGAAAACTACACCTTTCATGGCAAAATCAACCCCTCCCCCGCCCAAAAAAATTTGGTTGCTTCTAATAAACAACATGAATATTGCGTCCTACAACTAAATAAGATGTCTTCGAGTCCGAATGCAGCATTTCCTGATGGTGCCTTAGCCTGCTTTAACTAGGAGTCAGGGCCAAAAAAACTTGGGGCCAACTTCAGTCATTTTTGGGTTGCAATTTGGGCCCAAGTTACTAATAAATGCTAGAACATTGACGTGAGGATATTAATAAATGCTGGAACATTGGCCCCAAGGGTTGCAAATTGGCCTCCCAAATTTGATGGTATCCTTTTTCCAGGCTTGGGGGCAATACAAGGCCATAAAGTTCAGCATTTATTAGTACTTGGGGCAGATTGAAAAGTTTTTCTCTATTTCAGCCTTGACTCCTAGTGTAAAGCCCTTGTGGCTGATTTCAACTTTTGCACCAATAGGAATGCTGGATTTGGGCTGAACATTGGCCCTGACTCCTAGTGTAAAGCGGGCCTTATTCAACGCGAAGGTTAGTGTCCGTGACTCCCTTGTGGTTCACCTTGGCCACCTCTTTGCGTCTTGAATTAGGTTTGCTTTGACGTTACTTTGAAGAGATACCCAGGTCCTCCTTCCAAAAGGGGTAGGTAGACTGTAGGGTAACGTGGAGGAGGAAAAATAGCAACTTGAACCTTAATATCGAACGAAGCCGAATGGGGATCTCCATCCCAAGTCCGGTTTCTGTTGAGATTCAGAACTGATGCTCCGACATTGCGATATTGAATTCAAGCTCCAGAGATTGAGCATGAAAGTGCAAGATTATGTAAGAATGGTGACGGACATCGAAGAGTGCACGAGCTTATCTTCACAGGCTGCACAATATTCTACACCAGATGACGACCACGAGACCAGACCTTCAGCCTCCAAGTACATTGTTTTCCTGCTGGCACTGGCAGCTGGTATCGGAGGGTTTTTGTTCGGCTATGATACAGGTATCCTGCGTCCTTACTCCATGCACACCATCGTCTTTCAAACATCGGCATTCAAGGAATCGTGCAGACGGCAGTTCATATTCAATGTGTCACTCCATCTAAGTTTGAGTAGAATGCAACATGTTTGCAGTTTTTTTCGACTGAGATTTTTTCATTTACTAACTCGACTCGTCTTCAACCTAGAGGTCTGTTCACGATCACAGCAGGATGTATCAGTTAATGCAGAATGCGTTTCTTGCCCGACTTATCAAACATGTTTGAGGTCCTGACTTTATTTGCGTTCCTTTTGTTGCCGTGCACCAATAAGAGAGGGATGAGGAGGAGTATTAGTCTATCACAAATGGTGGGTTATTGAGCTTCGTTGTCAGTGCCTTTCTGTGGTTGAAATAGGGGTTATATCCGGGGCCCTCCTCTATATCCGGGACGACTTCGAGGAAGTCAGAAAGAGCAGGATCTTGCAGGTGTGTACAACTACTTATGATTGAAAACCAATTTGTAACAAGTCTTTTTTAGGGTTCCGTTCACCTCTAGTGAACAACAATTTGAATTTCTGTGACATATGCTTATCATCTAACCTAAACTTCTCATTTGGATCAGGCCTATAAAATCTGTTCAATTGATAAGTTTACCTAGGGTGGCAGTTATGCAGTACTAGATTCTGTCACTCTGAGTTCAAAGTGTTCTGTAGATGCAGCTTCTGAGCCTATTGGTAAACATCTTCTGGCCCTTTGGCAATTTAATTCAGATCCATGTGTGAATTGGTTCGCAGGAAACCATCGTAAGCATGGCCATTGCTGGGGCAGCATTAGGTGCAGGATTGGGAGGTCGAATGAATGATGCTCTCGGAAGAAAGTCGTTGATTTGGGTGTCAGACTTGATATTTGCTCTTGGTGCTGGTCTCATGGCTGTGGCCCCTGAACCATACACCTTGATTTGTGGCCGTTTTTTGGTGGGATTAGGTGTGGGTGCAGCATCCATGACTGTACCACTCTATATTGCAGAAGTCTCACCAGCTGACAAACGTGGAGCACTTGTGACCTTTAATGTTTTAATGATTACCACTGGGCAATTTTTGTCATACCTCGTCAACCTTGCATTTGCAAGGGTAAACTCCAGATGCAGATATTGGTCTCCTACTCATTGTTTGCATTGATTTCTCTGACAGAAGTCTTTATTTTGAAGAACTGATTTGAATTCCATAGGCTGTTTGTGATACAAAGTGAGTACTTGATAGAGAACTATAATTGTTCATTCTAGTCTCAGTTTAGACAAGAAAGTTAAGGATTGATCTTGGCTATCTTGCAGGTTCCTGGAAATTGGCGTTGGATGTTAGGGGTAGCAGGACTGCCTGCCATCTTGCAAGCAGTCTTGTTTGCTTTCTTGCCTGAGTCTCCTCGCTGGCTAGTTCGTCAGGTATATGTCCATTTCACATTTTAATCAAGTTACTTACCATTGGTGGTCAGTGTTTGTTCTGGTACATCTAGTGAAGCAATTTTGAATTGTGACTAGATTTAAGATTGATGATAGGTCTTCTGTCCACAGGCTGGGTGTCCTCTTTAAGTAATACTGGTTACATCTTGCAGAAAAGGTTCAGTGAAGCAGCAGCTGTGTTACAAAGAATATACCCAACTGGAACTGGCAAAGCAGAATTTGACGAAGTTGCAGCAGCTGAGTCAGAATGGCATGAAGAGGGTAACTCTGCCAAAGAGACTGGGTTTTGGGATATTTTGGCAACCAGGGAGCGGCGCATGGCCCTTACAGCTGGTGTTGGCATACAGGTTAGAACATGTCCCTTTTTTCACATTTGACATTTCAATTTGGTTGCAAAACTACTTGTCTTCTTCCATGTATACAGAAAAGACTCTAAAGTAATGGACTTCACAACCTGCGCAGGTCTTCCAGCAGCTGGTTGGTATAAACACAGTGATGTACTATAGTCCTACAATTGTGGAGCTTGCAGGATATGCCTCACATGAAACAGTCTTGTTGCTCTCTGTGCTGGTGGCTGGTGTGAATGCACTAGGTACCATTGCTGGCATTCTTCTTATAGACCGTGCTGGAAGAAGGCAACTGGCACTTGTAAGTCTGTCAGGTGTGATTGTAGCCTTGTGGCTTTTGTCAGCTGCCTTCTACCTCACTTCCTTGACATCACCTGACATCAGTTGGGCACCTGATCTAGCAAAGTCAGGGATGGTTTGTCCTGCTTTTCCAACCCCAGAGAACAGAACATTGTTTCCAT
>Ga0116227_10001050_pt1 | contig 59497 bp, 47 predicted proteins | sample S1TSphgellanicum_FD_89693 | JGI IMG/M metagenome (GOLD analysis project Ga0116227, IMG submission 89693) | Host-associated microbial communities from peat moss isolated from Minnesota, USA - S1T2_Fb - Sphagnum magellanicum MG | ecosystem: Host-associated > Plants > Peat moss > Unclassified... | reverse complement strand
TTTAAGTTTAATTTTAACTAAAATTTCAAATTTTTTATAAAAAATAAAAAATTTTTTATATAAAAAAATTTTAAATAAAAAAAAAATTTTTAAAAAATTTAAAATTAAAGGAAAAAAAAAAAAAAAAAAAAAAACCCTTTTCCAGATGGGAAGGAAAATAATTATTGGAGAAAGGGAAGAGAAAAACGTCTAAGAAAAAAGTAATTTTCTGTGGAGGATTATGTGACAGATGAATTGTCTAGGCAGCCCTAGACATTATGGAAGCCAGTAGTCATTCCAGAATTCCTCTATGGAACTCTGTGGACATTCCAGCAGTATATAATGAACAGTTACATACTCCACAGAGAAAATCCATTCGTGCTTATGTTACAGATTATATGTCTAGGGAAGCACTAGACATTATGGAACCCAGTGAACATTCCAGGAGCGTAATGAACAATTATCCACTCCACAGAGAAAATCCAGTCTTGCTTATGTTATGTCTAGAGCAACACTAGACATTATGGAAAACAGTGCACATTCATTCCAGAATTCCATTACAGAACCCAGTGGACATTCCAGGAGTGTGAAAATGAGCAGTTTTCCACTCCAGAGAAAATCCAGTCTTGCCTCTGTTACAGATGATATATGCCTAGGTAGGCACTAGACCATTATGGAACCCAGAGGGCATTCCAGAATTCCGGTAAGGAACCCAGTGGACATTCCAGGAGGGCGTAATGAACAGTTTTCCACAAAAGAATATCCAGTCTTTGCTTTTGTTTAGGGTTTAGGGTTTAGATGATATGTTCTAGGGGCAGCATAGATATTATGAAACCCAGTGGGCATTCCAAAAGTGCGTTATGGAACCCATTGGACATTCCAGGAATGCGTAATGAACAGTCTTTGATTTTGGTAAAGTCTACAGTTTCTAGGCATTATGGAATACATGGGCAGGCATTCCGGGATTGGTTCTGGAACCCAGTGCACATTCCAGGAGTGCGTAATCAACAGTTATCCACTCCACAGAAGGGAATCCAGTCTTGCTCAGGAAGCGCAAGCGGATTAGCTGCTGCGGTCGCTGGCTCGCGGCTGCACGAATTCTCCACTCCGATTCTTCGATTTTTAGCGTTGTTTGGTATTGTAATTTTTGTTCCACAAGTGTTTTCCCGTGATTTCGTGTGAAGGGTTGTCGGTGTTTTTTCCTCAGAATCGCTCAGATTCGCCGAGTTGAAGGTTAGCGTTTTGGGGATTTTGTGGGCGGGAGGAGGGGGCGGAGAAGAAGCTGCTGGAGATGGTGACCATGGCGGCGGTTTGTGGTCATCAGAGTCGCTGGATTGCGCCGACTGCTGCTTCTTCTTCTTCTTCTTCGTCTTCAGCTTCAGAGATTCTCACCCGTGCAGCTCACGTTCGTGCTCGCCCATCTCTCCTCCAATTACCAAGGTCGCTTGGATGGCTCTCTCTCTCTCTCTCTCACTTCCTCTCTCTTTTTCTCTTCTTTTTGTTGATTGCATTCAAGCTTGCAGTCTTCATTGGAATTCCTCCAGGCATCGCCTCCAAAACAATGATGACTAGAAACTGCTGACATTCACATGTTTTTGGGGGTTTGTTTGTTCGTTTTTTTGGATGCCACAGCTTGTCAGGGGTTTGTCTGACAAGGAACAGAAGACATGGGGCAACAAGAGCATCAGGCTCGGATCCTGGATTTGTGGGTGGTGAAGTGAGAGCAGCATCAGCAGAAGCAGCAGCAACAGTGAAATATGTGGATCCAGAAGCAGCTAAAGAGCTTGTGACAAAGGAAGGCTACACTATAGTTGACATCCGAGATGAGTCACAGTACAAACGCTCTCACATTGCCTCAAGTTTACACATTCCTCTCTTCATTGAGAACACAGATTCTGACATTGGTAAGTGTTTTTTCTTTTTTTCCCCTATCCAAATATCCTGGAATCTCTACCAGATTCTCACATTGGTGGCTTTACTACAGCTGCATGCATGGTCACTGCAGATGATGTTTGTTACAGCAAAATCCAAAAGAGATTGAAAACTGCTCAGGATTTGTGTGTGTGTGTTTTTGGGTTGGTTGTGGGACCTCAGGAACTCTCCTCAGGAAGCAGATGCATATGAGCTTTGCAGGGACATTTTACGGAGTTGCATTCACAAAGACTAACCCTGATTTTGTAGCCACATTTGAGAAGCAGTTCCAGAAGGACAGCAAGATTCTGATTGTGTGCCAGGAAGGCTTAAGGTCAGAAGACCACATCCCTGATATTCTCTTCACTGTCTCTCTTTGCAAACATCTGGGCATGAGTGAGTTTCTTCAGTGTTTTTCTTTTCTTCCCAGTTCTTTGGACTTGCAAGAAAAAAGTTTTAACCCTTGGTTTCTAGCTTTTCCTACAGAGATTTTCTTGATTCTCATGAGAGTTATCTTTTTAGATGCAGATCGTTGAACTTTGTGGCTTATCTTTGATGGGTTCAGAGGAAAGCTGATGCTCCTTGTCTGTGTTGAGCAATGTAAATTGTTACAGCCTAACGGGTTCCATCAAAACCATGAAATGAACACAGTCTCTCATTTTCCTGGCTGATGACCCCATTTCTTAAGCCAGGAAAGCTTGGTATATTTGATGGGGTTTTGCACACAGGTCAGGGAAAGCAGCTGAAGAGCTTGAGAGAGCTGGCTTTCAAAATGTGTCCTACTTGGTTAATGGTTTGCAGAAGGTGAAACCAGGTAAGGGTGACAATTTGCAGTTGTAGCTGTGCCCACTTTTGTGCACATACACAGTTCCTATCAAGCTTCAATTTTCACATTCTGATCTCTGTGGAACACTCCAGGAGGAATTTCTCCTGCAAGAATTGATCTATGTGTCCGTCTTATGTCTCACTATGGAATTTGGAGAAAGCAACACCTGTACAAAAGCAGCCTTTAGTTGTGTTGGATGAACATGCAGCACTTGATGCTTCTTGTAGCTCTAGCTGTGATGTTGATGCTTTTGGGTTGCGAGTGTCATCTTCTATGCAAGCAGGTATTTTTGAGAAAGAGGGTCCAAAAGAATTGGAGGATGCGGGAAAGGCAGGATTGGTAACAATTCAGACACAGTTTTCAATTGTTTTGGGCACAATTCTTGTTTGTAAGATTTCATCTCACAATCTCTCTAGCTTCATTGGAGACCATGAATTTTATTTTTCTATCTATTCTTTTGCAGTTGTTCTTTGGTTGATTTCAACCAATCTAAATAAACAAAATAAACAAAATCTAAAACTGGATTTCCAAATTGAAGAGCTGCCACTGATCTTAGCCATGGTGGTGGTTGGGTGTTTGAAGTGGCATATCTGTTTCTGCAATTATTTCCTGATCAAGCGGAGCAGCTATTTTTCAGCAATAAATGAGTGGAATGAAGCCTCAATCTATGGACTGGACTCATCTTCAAAATTACAGGGATCATTACACTCTGATGCATAAATGTGAAAGAAACACTTAAGATTGATCTCAACTCCCCATGTTTTGATTTCATTGCATGATTGGCATGGGTGATCGTTATTCTTGTTGTGATTGTTTTTGCTCTTGCTGGAACTGTTGAAACAGTTAACCTCCAAAGTGTTGTTGACAAATTTTTCTCGCTGCAAATTCTTCGTGGATATTTTTTCCAGTGGCTTTTACCACATGTTCTGCATCCAAGTGTGTCACCAGTGGTGTGCTTTGAAGGAATTTTTTGCAGGGAGCAGGAGGCCTTTCCTATGCCTTATGGGTAGATGCTTTGCTTGTACAGGGACAAAGCTGAGCTGAAACCCAACAAGCTGGTTGCAGCTTGAATGGAGATTCTCTTTGCTTTTTTACTTAACTTTGTCTCTTCCGACCAGTGTTTTTTCTCCTTCGTCATTTTTTTGACAGAAATTTGGGAAACTTTTTGGAATTTTTGTAGCGGGGAATATAACCTCCACAGTGTTGGGAATTTGCAAAATTTCAACGTCACAAAATTGGGAAGAAGAAAGAGAAACTCTGCTTCTGCCTACATCATGACTGGATCTTCTTGTTGCTACTGGAAATTGTGAATGGTACTCTAGTTCCAGAAAATGCGATAGAGACTCAGGACACAAATGTTTTGTCTAATGGTTTGCCTGAAATTTTGGCCAGGGTGAAAAAAGTATTCTTATCTATGACCCACTATTGGGAAGCTCATTGGGGAGTAGTGGGTTGATGCTTTCACGATCCATACTGACAAGGTTATGACCAGTGTTGTGCAAGTATTTGATCTTTTAAATACTTGGTGGTTCTGGTTCTTTAAAATTTTCACAACAAGTTGATGACCAGTTTCAGTTTTTTTGAGAAAAAAAACAAAATCAGAGAACTGTCACTTCCAATTATGTCAAAACTGCTAGTTCTAGTTATTTCATGAACATGAAAGAATTGCCAATTTTCATGAAAGAACTATAAAAAAAACCAGCAGACAGAAAGGTGGGGTTTTTTTTTTTAATTTTTAAATTTTAATTTTTAAATTCAGAAAAAAAAGAACCAAGATTCTATACCAAAATCAATCTTTTGATTTTTCACTCTCACCTTTGCAGGAAAAGTGGTTATATACCTGAGTTGATAGTCAAAAAATATGTGCAATGTCAAAACTTTGTGAACTCATAACACTCACATACATATGAGCTCTCATTGAAAAGCTTTTCAGGAAAAAGTCACAACTTTGTGAACCCATCACACTCACATACAAGCTTTCGTTGAAAAAGCGTTTCAGGAAAAAGTCACAACTTTGTGAACTCGTAACACTCACAAACGAGCTCTCTTGGGAAAAAGTTGTATTTTTTGAAAAGACCTTTTCAATGTCATATTACATGTTCAATTCAAAACTAATTTAAACCCTTGGTTCTTGAGTTTTGATAGTTAAAAATCAAGTTGTCAATTTGATTCTCGGCTTTTCTTTTTGGTCATATAACTTGTATCACAACTCCAAATGAAGAATGTGAAATTGTATTCAATATTTACTCTTCAATATCTTTCCAATCGTATATTGAGAGCTTAATTTGGACTGCATATTTTATCTACACTTTTGTTTGAAAGATTTGGGACTACGCAAGACTCCAACGTTCAAAATTTGAAAATTCATTCTTTCACATTTGTGACAATGTGAATCCCATGACACTCTCCTAATTCACATCGACCATTCTCATTACTTAAGCCTTGTTCGCTAGCCCAAAGCCAAAATTGTGATAGGGTATAGTAATTTCAATATTATGCATGAATTAAAAAATCACCCTTTGACCTTAATACTTAATATCAAGACCCAATTAGTATGAATTTAAAATATATATCTAGTACCAATACAAGGTTGGTATGAATATCCTAAAGATATCTAACACCAATACCAAGCTTTTATGAATTTTAAAAACAAATCCAACACTAAAATGAGTTGGTATGTTCAAAAGTCAATGTTCAATCCAACCCAACACTGATTATAACTAGCATTGTATTGGTATAAATGATAAAATGTGGGTATGTGCACATATATGTGTATGGATATTACAAAATCTAACCGTTGGGCATGTACTAAAGTTCATACATAGGTTGTTTGTAACATTTAAAGTTTTTGACTGTAAACCTACGCAATCTTGAAACATATAAGTTTGGCTTTTCAAGTTTCATAGTTTGTTGAATTGAGACCAATAGTAAAGGGTGAAAAGTTTAAATTGAGAGAGGTAGGTATAATGGAATGAAGGTGATCCATGTTTTCAACAATTTTTATGATTTAAAAGGTTTTTTTAAAGCAATATTGGCCACTTTTGCATGGCAACTAGGTTGCATTTGTTGAAATTTCTAATCTTCCCTCTTGCAATGCAAGGTCATTAAAAGTTACTTCATATGCAAATGTATTTTTTGGGATGCTTTTTAATTTTGACATTTTTTTAATGTTCAAAGTGGTTGTATGTGCAAAAATTGTTTCATCCAAGGTGCCATATGCTAGATTTAAATCCTTACTTTAGGATTGCAAAACAATGTGTATTCATAATGTCAATACATTATATATGTTCCCCTAATATGTCAATTTATATATATATATATTCATGCTTGAGACCAAGGTATGTCTGGTATGAAATTATTCAGACTAAGTACAAGCCTTACTTTAGAACAATTCTAATTACCTAAGACCTTAACCAAATAAGGCATTGGACATACCAATAGTAGTCTTAGTATGTGAAAAGCAAGAAATCAATACAATATTGATAATGACCACACCCATTTTCATCATTTTAATTTTGGGTTTTGCTAGAATTGAAAAAATAATTACCTTCAAAATATTGTTGTGGTGTTTTTTTTGCAATCTTGGAGACATGATATTATTATCAATTTTGCAACGTATTTTTTCCCTTTATAAACTTTTTTTTGGACCTACTACCAAGTTTAACATTAAAGAACAAGTGATAGATTCTATTAAGCACATGCCCAAAGGGGCTTGCCTCTTGCAAGCATGCATTATAAACAACTACCAAAAACCCATTCTCTAGTACAAAACAAATTTGGCATATGCATTTCAATTGCAAACAAGATTTCAACAAGAAATGGTGCCATTAACTTGAACCCACAACCCTTTAATTGGTAACCACATTCCACCCACCAATAGAATGTGAGAGTGAACAAGGAAAACATATTAATATATGAAAACATAACATTTTCTATACATGAACTTGTGTTGTTTAAGATACATTTCACACTTAAGATTAAATTATTGCTAAGTTAAATATCATGTCTACACCTAGTGTCATCACCATCACAAATCCAACATGAATTTGATGCCACACAAAGTTTGAAGAACTTTAATGTTATAGTTTCACATTAACATTAAGTGATCGTGTAACAATCCATTATCAAAAACTTTAACAAAAACTTCAATGTTAACTTTTGGGAACAAAACATATGAAGTTGTATTAAGTAACAAGTTCAAATTTTGCCATTCATATTGTGGGCAAGTTTTTTGCCTTGCTTCCCCACACTCCAATACAAGGTTCATGAAGGAATTTCTTACATTATTATTTTGCAAGTATTTTGTTACATCTTCTCCTTATCTACAAATACATTTCTACACAACTTTTTTCATTATAAAAAATAATGTGGTTTGCAATTGGCCTTGCAACTAGGTTTTTGAGTTGAAATGACCACTTATAATTTCATTGCAACTCAACATATTCCTATGGCATGAATGTTATAGGACAAGTCACATGAATTGCAACTCATGCAAACTCAATCGCAACTATGCAAAAACAATTACTATTTGTGTGAAATTGCAATGTACCCAATTTGCAAATGGGAACTAGGGTGATTATTATGGAATAACTATTAGGCAAGTTCATCCATTGATAACTTAATGTTTGTGTAGTTTTTTATTTGTCCATTAACAAATCAAATTTGTTGATATCTTTTGCAACTAGGTGTAAATTATGGGTTCCAATGTAGTTGTATGGCAATTGATTTTAGTTGTATTGGACAACTAAATTACAAGTTACAATGCAAATGTGCAAATCTTGCACACACACATTATCATTATCCAAAATATGATAAATATTGTAGAATTACAATCCATCATTATTTATAAACATGAAATGGATTTGAAATTGTATGCATTGACATTCAAAGTTTTAAAATATATTACAATTTTTTTTTTGAAATTTTGAAATACAATTTGATTATAAATTTAAATATGTTGCTTAAATGATTTGTAACAAAAAAATTCATGTACCTAAATAAAAGGTCATCACAAATATGATGAACGACAACAATCAAATATTGTCATCTAAAACACTATGTTTTTATGGATTGATGGTTTCTTTTATTTTGTTGAAGTGGAATTTGAACAATAATTTTTTTGTTCCACCTTGTCCACTTGAAATCTACCATATTATGATATTCAATGTCACATGTGAAATGAAATTAATAACACACATAACATCATAATGCAAAAAATATCCAGATGTTCATCCTTTCAGTTGAAATAAAACTACTTTACAACTCCAATTTCATTAACATAACTTAATTATCACTTATAAAATGCAATATACATAACATTGCAATTCAAAAAATATTTAGATGTTTGTCATTTCAACTTAAATAAAATTAGTTTACAATTACAGTGTCATTAAAAAACTTATTTATCACTAAAATGCAATATACATAAGATTGATACAAATTAAACTACAATAAGTTACATTTGCATATAATTGTGGTTTTCAAAATAAAACGCATCACGTACTTGGAATATTGAAGTTAGAATTCACCATAATTTTGTTGTGTTGGAATTTGTCTTTTCACATGTATTGGTTTGGATTACTATACATAATAAACAACAGTACATTCAATGACATGGTGATTAGCAACCTAACCAAATTATACAACATCACATGTGCATGTTCTTTTATTCAAAACTATATTTTTCAAACAAAACCACCATTTAATTCTTGAAAAAACCATCAACCTCCAAGAACAAAAACAAGAACTTTCATCCTTCAAAAATAATAATAAAGACCTTCAACCTTCAAAAACAAAGATAAAAAACTTTCAACCTTCAAAAACTAAAATAAGAACTTTCAACCCCCAAAAGCATAAACAAGAACCTTCAACTTCTAAGTTTTTTAAATTAAAAAAAACCTTATGAAAACCTTTCAATTCTATTTTTAAACTAAGGAAAAAAATCTTAATTTTTTGAACATGATATGATAATTGCATCACCAAAAAACTAAAAAATGCACAAAACGTTTAGAGAAAAATATCTTTGCATTTTTAGTTCATCTGAAGTTTCTTGACAATAGGAATAGGTGCACGAGGGTTGTTGATGTAATGAAACAAAATTATTAATTTTAGTACCATGTGTCGATTGTTCAAGGGTTTTCCACCCAAATTTCATATTTTCAAATTGAAATCTAGTTGCATATTAATTTTACACATGTTGGCTTGGTTGATTTGGTTACCTTGGCTTACATGTTCACCAGATGTTACACTTTAGGAGGAAAAAATTCAACCTTTGTAGTTCATTTTGAATTTCATTATAATAGGCAGAGGCCCTTGATTAATTTTCAAAAATTGACCCTTGTCGATGAAACAATTTGACATTTTTTTTTAAATTGACAAATTTTGAATTTTTTTTTCCTGATGTAAATTTATTTTTTCTAATTTTTTGGAAAAATCAACCAAAATTTTTATATCGAAAATTGAAAAAATTTGATTGGATGAAACAATGTTTTGTTTATTCAATTTTGTGATGTTGCCACAATGGTAATCATCCACAAAGAAACTTAGCCATGGTTGGCTATGGACCAATTGTGAAAGTAGAAATTTATTAAAACCGTTCTATTTCATGGCTATTTTATTTGAACAATGTGTGTAAGCACTATATGTTTTTATAACTCTTTATTTTTGGAATTTTTTTTTGAAAAAAGAATATTCAACAACAACAAAACATTTTTTTTTGTAAGATATTTTTTGGGATGAGACAAGAACTCTTGCATGATCTTCCACTTAACACCTATACCTTTAATATTTTTTGTTAATTCATAATTTTAAAATTTTTTTCAATGAATCTTCACATTGCAATGACATAGGTGCCTAGTTTTTTTTCCCTACAAAACTCTCAAAATAAGATTTAATTTTTTTTTGAAGAGATGTCACCATTTTTTTACTACCACCAAATGTGTGTCATCATGTTGTTGTTTGGGGACAATTTTGAATAGTTTTCTAAAAGTTATTACTAGTGAATTACATCCCACTACCTACTCCTACTTAAGATAACTAGATGAAGAAGGGAAATAAAAACCATTTTTTTTATTACATTTTGAGTGATATTGGAATCCACGATAACTGAACAAAGACATTTTATATTTCTCATCACAAGCACTAAACCTCACACCTTGGATGGGTGGTGGTGTTGTATCACAACTAATACCAAATTTAGCACATCTCTATGTACTAAATGTAATGCAAAAATTTTGGCGTGAGTAACATGGCATTTCTATATCTTGGTTGATACTTGAAAGATGTGTGTTCAAAAGCATCATAAGATTTTTAATGCCATAACTTGAAAAGGTTTAAGGTGGTCATTTAATTCACTAGGAAGTTATATTGTTTAGTTGCCTTCTCCAACATGTAACACAACAACCTTGTCAAATTTTAGGCATCTACATTGCAATGAAGAAATTGAGGTTCAAAAGGCCAAGTCTCTTTATCTTGAAAATATGTCAGTCCTTGTTTATCTAGTGGAAAGGTATTCCCTTACAACTACAAGCTTCCAATTAATATGAAACCAATTAAGGAAAGCATACATATGATGACAAGCATAACATGATGACATTCATTCCACATGGTGATTAAAGTTTCCCAAATTCCAATGATGAAATATTGGAGCTATTATTGCAGGGTTTTTGTATAATCTATCAAGTGGTTTCCATCTTAACAATTCCACATTAAAACCTTTTCATATTTACCTTTCATATTATTATTTTTCAATTGTCACATGTGAAAATTTAAATTTTTTTGTCCTACCAAGGGACACAGACACATATTTGAATTCCAAAGATCACATCACATTGATTAAAAGTTTAATCATTTAAAAATCTTCTCTTTGAAATTGATATAAATGAATTCACGAATTTCTTTGTTTACTCAATACATAATTTTTAAAATTGTTTTTCGTAGGTGGGGAAATTCTTGTTCTAAAATTAATGGGAGTGGAAATGAATTCATAAAAACTCTATATGATCATGAAGTTTTGTTTTTATACTATAAGATTCAAGGAACAAATGAAAATATATTAATATTTTGACCTTATATCAATTGATCATCATTGGTAGCATGAAGCACAAGTTAGTTTCAATTTAATAATCACTTCAAGTTGATTTACAACTCATATTTTTTATAACCAACTAGACTAACAAAAATCTACTTACATAAAATAATTTGCCTTTATTCTCAAGTCCTTTAATTGTTTGGCATTGTTGTTCCCATGGGCAAACACTTTAATGAAATTCTAGCTTGTCAACAATATATAGGCATAATGTAAATTACCTTCCAATATCATATATCATTTAACATTGACCAGTGGTAGAATAATCTATGAGATTAAAAATAGGATTTTTTTTTTAAAATTTGATTTTGTGATGTAACCACATTGGTGATCATCCACAAGAAAAATTAACCATATTTGGTTAGAGGTTAGAGAGGAAAATGTAAAAGTTTAAAAATCTTGCTATATTTTTGTTACATGTTAGAACCTATATAGTTAATTTTGGTGCATTTTTTTCACAAAAATATATTTTGTATGAATCACATTCAATTAGGATTTGAACCTATGTTGGAAGAGATTTTGTATAGGGGGAGGTATTGTTGTCAATGCCTTTTGCAAAATGATGAATCGAGTGTGAAGCATGAGGTCCAAGGCAAAACACATAATGCATTGGACCCCTTATAAACCAAGGTGCCCTATTATAAGGATAACCCATATGAATTCAAATGAATGGTGTAAATTATGTGGGTGAGGGATGTTGTTCATCTTCTTGTGATGAATGGTTTCTGGGAGAAAGCAGTGTTGAGTGGGTAGCAGTTTGGACACCAAGTGCCTGCCGGGTATCAAGGAGGGTATATGAATTCACAATAGGTGAGTGATTTTTTGAAATATCAGGGTCTGGTTCATATCCTGCAATTTCCAAAAACTTTATACCAGCCCATGCCGCCGTATCTGGCACTTTTTAAATTTATTTGTTCATACCTGGACCTGACCCATAGCTAAAATTGGTGTGGGTATTAGCCCAAATACCCTTATGTCCACCATTTCTAATACCCAGTGGGTTTGAGGTAGGGTTTAACCTTTAGGATAGGTAATTTTTAGGTTATAAGCTCAACTTGTAAGTTTCCAAGTTTAGGGTTTATCTTTCTTAGGTGGCAGAAGTCACAAAACTTCCAAAGTTGTTTTGTTGATGGCAATTGAAAAGGTTTGCAAAAAGTTCGAGATTATGCCATAGAGTTGGCCAACATGGAAGTTAGCTTTCAATGTGACCTTGGAATTGCAAGTGGAGTGCATCATTGTAGATGTTTGTAAATCAAAGAAGGTGGACATTTTGGATTCCATTGCTCTTTGATTTCTAGTTGAGACTTAAGTCTTGCGGTTTTTGGTTTTTGCATAGCTTTGTGCTTTGGTGTTTTCACAATTCCTTGTGTTGCAAAGGAAAGCTTGTTTACAGCTCTTTGGTTTTGAGTTTACATCTCAATGCGAGCTCTTAGGGTTGCTTGTACTCTCCGCTCTTCGAAGGGTTTAGGGTGAATGCTTTGGATTTTTTTCCATGCAGTATTGTTTGTCATTGAGCTCAACTTCTACCCTTTGAGATTGGAGAGAAAGATAAAACTTTTCTTGTAGGTGGTCAAAGTCTTTCATTTGATAAAAACAATTGTTGTTTTGTGTGATGGTAGTGTTTTCTTTGTGATCGATGATGTTCACCAAAAGGATCTTTACCACGGTCTACAATGTTTGTTGTTCTCACCATTGTTCTCAATTCACATGGCAAAAATTCCAAGAACTAAGTTGCATCTTACAAATTTTAATCATGATGTTTTTTTAACAACAACACTTGTAGGATGTGGTTCTAGTAGCAATATTGAGAACTTGCAACACATGAATGAAGGCCCACAATAGCTTGTAAAGGTTATAGAGGCAATTAATGGTGATGGGGTTTATGTTTTCGAATTGCCATCTCAGGGTTTTTTTCTTGTGCATTCATTTCCAAAAAGACCATGAAACAAAAAAGGCATTTTTGGAAGATTCAACGTTTTTTGTGATCAAGGGATTTATGCCATTGAAAATTGTGGTTACATTGATTTGCATATGGGTTGTGCCTTAAGTTATTTTTCCAACTCATAGAGTCTTTGTGAAAGAAATTCTACCTTCCTTGGTGCAAAAAACATTGGTAGACCATGTGCAACTTACCTTAAATGGATGTCTTTCAACCATTTGCACCTTTCAACATTCACCTTTGACCTTCAGATGTCAAAAGGTGCACTTGATGTTTTCAATATTGTGGTGTGCAATAATTGAGAGCCTAAGCATGTCTACAATGAGCTATTTTGAGGCAATTGATACATTTGGTGTAGCTATGGTTGCTAAACTATGACAACTGCTTAACAAGTTTTCCTTCATTCAAAAAATTGTGGCTTATGTAAAGGATGAGAAAGGTCAATTTGGCTATTTGTGTTGTAGTTTTTAATTATATAGTTTCATGCAACAACTAGGGCATGTTTGAGCCATTTGACGGATCTTACTTTGGGCATGTTTTATCTAAAATTAGTTAATACACTACTACTAATGAAAAAGTTGTTCGAGGGTGAAATACGCCTTTATAAAATCAACTTAATCTAACATTTAATAATGTATTACTTAGAACAAAAAATCAAGCAAGGGTCAACAAGTTTAAGACCAATCTTGTATGGATTATGAATTAAAACCTCAAAAGTTGAACATGTTAGCAAAAACAAGGTAATTATATCATTTTTTCTTTCTTTTATTTCGAATTGAGGTCTACTTGAATTTTCTTGAATTTTACTATACACATGATTCATTATTTTTTCAATTTGTGAAATGCCTTTGTTGTCTTTTAATTTAGGTTTATAAGTTGGATGTTGTTATTCAATGCACTTGCATTTTTAACAACCATTGTGCTATGTTATAGTTGGCGAAGTGTCGCATTACAAAGTTCGGTGATTTTTCCAAGGATTTGGGCAATTATTTAAATTATGGTCAAAGTTTTACTAACTATTGTAATTGCATGTGTTTTGAACCAAAGTTATGATCATTAGCTCCTTAGAGATGCCTTGTAATTCTTTATTATGACATGTCGGGAATTTAAACAAGAATTGGTAAATCAAGTTATTCTTGATAGTTTGGTTAACCCAAAAGCAAATATTTTTGGACAAAGAGTTGGAGGAAATGATGGTGAAAATGAAACAAATGTAGATAATTCCCTTACCTTTCATGTCTTTTTAAAATCGTTTCCACAAGAAGAAAGGGCATATCATTTTAGCTATGATGTTGGAACCTTAACTTTAAAAACATCGACCTTATTAGTGGTTATGTGGGAAGGCAAGAGGTCAACAATTTTGGTTGTTGAGTGTGATGATGATAATGACAAAGTGTGGTGAGGAGCCCCAACTATGGAAAAAAACCCATTTGATTCATTTAGGCTTATTGGACTGTCAAAAAATCGTCTTTGTCAACATTGCAATTGTGGGAAATTTATGTTCTTTTTTGTGCCACCAACTCAAGGCACATTTGCAATATGCATCAAGGAGATCATGTCAAAAGCCATAGGTTCCCTTGACACAAAATGTTTTAGAGTATTGGGATTCATCTCCATGCTACGAAAAAGATTGTCATAGTTAATTATAGTGCCCTACACTTGAGGTTCTTCAAATACATGATGTAATTAATAACTTGTAACATTCTACATAGTGAAGGAGACAACAATTGTTCAACAGAAGAGGGGACCAGGACAATATTTTGTCACTGAGAAAATGGCAACACTGATCTGCTGGATTTGCTAGGCCCTTTCCCACATGAATCTCAAGATGAGAATCTACAGTTTGAGATCTATTAAGCCTTGTATATAAGCTCAAAGATTTCAAGGCATGCTTGACACTAGAACCTGTGCACTCAATGCAGCTGGATCAGTATGATGTCAAGCTTGCTTCTTAAGTCTTGCTTCTAACTAGACAAAGCATATGGCACTTGCTTCCTGAGGGAATAAAAAGGAGAGTGAATTCCATCTACCAAGTCCGTTTCCTTTTTGTCAATGTTGTGTTTGTATGATCAACCCATTCTATGGACCAACCATTGTTGCCTTCTGGAAAGGTTCAGTACCACTGCAAGCCGTTTGACATTCAACTCTAACATGCCTGCATCTGAAGTTAAAATCTGGCTACCATCGAATTACTACCTCATTTCTATGCATAGTAGTTGAGGCTTGCTTTCTTCTTTGCTTGGACTTGGATAATGCCCTCATTGAAATCTTCGTGTGTGACCTACAATTCCAAACAGGAAAAGGGTGAAAATTTGTATCTGAACAATGAGAAGATGACTCCTGTACACCTTGGATGCAAGCAATGACTGTCTACATGCTAAAGACTAACAGTCCTCACAGATTTTGAAATACCTCTGTTGCATCACGCCGCAGAGCAAGCATGCCAGCCTCAATGCACACAGCCTTCAGTTGGGCACCGTTAAAGTCATCAGTGGAGCGAGCTAGCTCCTCAAAGTTAACATCAGTGCGGACATTCATCTTTCTTGAATGGATCTGCAACATCAGACCCATCAAGGTTCAGTAAAAGCCCAAAAAAGCAGTAACCAAAGTAACCAACATGTTGAGAAGGTTTGCAAGATTTTCACCACATGCAGTACACACCTGGAGAATCCTGGCCCGTGCCTCTTCTGTGGGGTGAGGAAACTCAATTTTCCGATCAAGACGGCCAGAACGCATAAGGGCAGGGTCTAATATGTCTGCTCTGTTTGTGGCTGCTATAACCTGTTGAACAACATGCCTGATATCAGAAAACTTGACAACTTTGAGATTGAAATAGCTTATGGCTACAGCACACCATCTACTTCCCACCTAGAAAGCTCAATAAGGTGCTAAGGAACATTTATATCAGATAAGGATGGTGAGAGACCCATTAATAAATTGAGCAATTAAAGAGGAAGGGAACTGCAGAACTCTGGTTCCCACCTTGATGCGTTCATCACTGCTGAAACCATCTAGCTGATTCAACAACTCCAACATAGTCCTTTGAACTTCTCTATCCCCGCTTACTTCACTGTCATCAGAGCATAGAGAGTCTGCACCATTAGGTTGAGTTTTGAATTTGGCAGACAAATGGATGCAAGCATACACCAACCTCAATGACTAATTTATGCACTCCTACATAAGGTGTAAGTTCTCCACCATGAATAGTGGAATGGAAAGCCTGCACACATACCTATCAAATCGCTTGGTTCCAATTGCATCAACCTCATCAATGAATATAATGCAAGGAGCCTTCTCCTTAGCCAGCTGAAATGCATCCCGCACCAGCTTTGCTCCATCCCCTATAAACATCTGTGCTGGATGAAAAGCACATCTTTTAAGAAAACCCTTCTGAAGGATCAACAGTTTATGATTAAACAATTGTCATCATTGATGGCTGAGAAGCAGTAGCAAGAAAGAAAAAGAACATTTTCAAAACAAACCCTTCTGATGGATCTACAGTGTGCAACTGAACCACTGTCATCATTTAATGCTGAGAAGAAGTAGCAAGAAATCACCTGGACAAGCTGTGGTCCAGCAAGCTTCAAGTAGGTGGCATTTGTTTGGGCTGCACAAGCACGTGCCATGAGGGTCTTTCCAGTACCAGGTGGCCCATATAGCAAAACTCCCTTTGGAGGCCGGATACCCAGGTTATCAAACCGCTCCTTGTGTGTCATGGGCAGCACAATTGCCTCCATAAGTTCTTGAATCTGTTGCCCATCACAAGGCAAAAAGAATATGAATGAAGGTGGTGAAATCAATACAATTTATATCTGTGAGATGGAAGAGAGAACTCCACAATAACACTTTACAGGTAATCATTCTGCAGCAAAACCCAAATGAACATGACAAGAATGAGAGCAGTCCATAACTTATGAGAGTCTCAAAGTATCAGACCATCACCTTCATCACAAATCAGTAGAAATACAACCAAAAAAAGAAAGAAAAAGAACATAACCTAAGGTAGTGAAAGAAATACATAATGTAACACACACAGTGTAGCTTAATGGCTAACTTCGCCTACAGTTGCATGACATGACTCACTTGTTTATCCAGACCACCAATGTCTGAGTATTCCTCAGTTGGCTTCTCATCCACCTCCATGGCTTTCACGCGCGAGTCATACTCGCTCGGAAGGGTATCCAATATCAGATAGCTGTCTTTATTCACACCTACCAAATCACCAGGCTTCAAGGTGTCTGGATCCACGAGGCCAACCACAGGTAGGAAGATTGTCTGCAGTTACTGGTGAATTCTTGTCAGTAATCTAACTAAGGTCAACAAATTGAAATATGGTTTGCAAAAAATAATAATAAGAATAAATTTAAAATATTTATTCAAAATAAAACCTAATTTTTTAATTAAAAGAAAAGGAACACCTCAAAGATTTGCTAGCAAATGTTGTATTTTGAACACTTACTTGGCGTGTTGATGTCTTAAGAACTACACACTTCCCCTTTCTTTGGGAATCTAAGTCAACATTTGCTCCGTCCTCTTCGTTTTCATCTTCTGGATTGACGTCCAGAATCTGCATCACAATCAACACAGCTCTCATGCGGAATACAAGTCCAGAGATGGCTCGTTTTCCTCCCCATTTACTGGAATTATGAACTCATTCCAATTCCATTGTGTTATAGGATAGTCAAATTTCATGATTGCTTTCAGCACAGAATTCCTTCAGATAGAAAAAATTCAAGGGCAACCAAAACAGTACCTCGACAACATTGCCTACAAGGTAGGGCAGTTGCTTGTTGAGTTTGATCTTCTCTTGATTTTCCTTGATCTTCTCACGAGTGGTTTCGTGCTCAAGTGAGAGCCTGTGTGTCTCATCCTACACCATCACCAACACAAGTTCCATCCTATCAGCAGGATCATAACCATGAGCCCTATAAATGTTCTACCCTTGAAGCAATCATGACAACAGCATACCTGTTGAATCATTAGAAAACCAGTCCCACTTCAGTTTGCAAACCATTTCTCATGGCATGACAGATGACTGACTACATGCAACTCAAATTCTTGTGCTTGAAAACAGTCCACTTCAGTTTCCAAACCATTTTCTCATGACATGATAGATGACTGACTGCATGCAACTCAAATTATTGTAACCACGAGGCCTTCTCCTCACGTGCCACATGAAGACACAACCGGTTTAATCATGCGCCGTGTTCATCAGAACAACATATCAATACCTTTTGCACAGCAAAGAAATCGAAGAAAGTCCTCCGGCAGGTAACGGAGGATTCAGCACCCACACCGGATTCATCAAACCTACCCAGAGAAGAAGACGAAAAAAAGGAAAACACCAAAGAAAGACATCAAGTGTTTAGAAAACCTTCTTACTTTCAAAACACGGATCTCGTTGTCAAGCAACCGGCTACGACGAAGAATATCTTCAGGAGTCATGCCCGCCAACTCATCGTTCACATCCTCAAAAATGTCTGCCTCGTTCATCGGCAACGCCATCTTTCTCCGCCGCTCCTCAAATTCCACTACAAAAGAGAGCTCCACAAGCAAAACAAAAACGACGATCAAACCCTGCGACAATTTCTTCCCTCGCAAAGCCGCGCGGAAGGTCGGAGCGATGAGAGAGAGAGAGAGAGGACGCTCTTGCTCTAGGGTTTGCAAACCCTAACCATTTCTAAGCTGGAATGTACACTTGGAATCGTCTTGAAGAACTAACTTGATGGAATTTCTTTCCCAAATTCTGCTGGATTCCACATTTGAATATCACTAAAAAAATCTCATTCACACGTGATTGAATGATTTTCTTTCTTTCTTTATAGTGCAAAATTTCGAAATTGTATAGCGAATATTTTATCATTTTTTTAAATTGCTTTTTTGAAAATTTACTGATTTTGTGACCTTCCTTTTTTATTTTATTTATTTTTATTATTATTTATTATTATTTATTTTATTTTAATCACCAGATTTTTCAGTTTTAATGTCACATTTTCTTCAGTAGGATGTTTGAATTGTTATTGGATGAGTCACATTTTTCATACATCTTGGAATCATTTTAAAGAACTTGATGGAATTTCCAAATTCTAAAATCCCAATCAAATGTATGAGGAGGGTTTTTCTTTTTAAACAACATTTCAAAAAAGTGTAGCAAATATTTAATCATTTAAAATAATGCTTGAAAAAAACATTAATTTTATGACTTGTTATCACCAATTTTTTTCGCTTTTTTTTTTGTATTGTCACATTTTCTTCATTAGGATGTTAGAATTGTTAATGGATGAATTTCATTTTTCATCTTTCAATATGGTTCAAAAAATGAATAATCAAAACAAAAGCATTGACTCCTCCTCTGAACATTCATTAATCAAAAATTCATAGAGTAAGTGTGAAAAGATTCAAGTGATTGCTTCATGAATTTCTCTTTGGTTTCTTCACCCTACTTTCTCCAAGTTTCATGTATTAGGGTACACCCTAATGGAAACTTTGACATGTGAATTCTAAACTTGATATTAATCTTCTAAAAAATGGCAACTTAACAAAAGACAAAGACACAAACTCTTTAGCAATAAATAGCACTAGATCCTTTTCAACTTCTGTTTGATGAAGATCATCCTTAGAATAAAGAACAACGTTACTACCAAAAAAGGAAGCAATATTAAATGGGGAAGGGTCATACCTTCTTCTCGATGATTGTCAATCTTCAAATCCATCCTTTTCACATTGACCCCATTCAATTCAAAATTTGTGTTGATTCATCTCTAGATATTTTCAAACTGATGATATTCCATCGAGTTGTTTTATAGCTTAAGATGGCCTTTCTTACTCCTAGAAATGAATTAGTAAAACAACACAACACACATCTTAGCTATCAGTTAGCTAGATTTTGTTTTGGAACTACAATTGGTGCATAAATGCCCATGCAATGGTAGTCTAACTTTTTCGTTTTTCAAAAATCATATGTTTTGCCAATAATGGCCATGGTCATGCACTAGTCATTGTGAAAAGGATATCTACAATGGGAGAAATCAAAGCGCCTTGATTGTAAGAATCCAAATTGATGAACAACATGCAACCAAACCAAAAAGTAACAAGCAATTAATGGTGAATGCACCTAAACAATGAACAACAACTATAGTGTTTGAAAGATAAGCAACAACCAAAATGTGTAAGTGACAAGTAACAAACAACAAAAACGATGAAACAACAACTATGCATCTAATTGACATGTAACAACCAAAGTGATGAATAGCAAAAACATACTTGAACAATGAGTAATGGTGAATAATTAAACATGACAAACACCAAAATGCTTCAACAACCAGCAGCTCAATGAATATCAAATGGTGTAACTAGTTTGTAATTATTATATTTTACATCCTTCCATGTTGACTAGTTTTTTGGGCTTTTCATTTGAGAAAAGGTTCATATGTTTAATTAGTTACAAAAATAGTTGCAACTTGGTTATTTTTATGTGATGTACATATATATTTGATGTATGCTAAGGTATTTTGGAATATATTAAAGGTATATTGACATATTCATGAATTTAATTTATCTTACATTTAAGGCATATTAAATATGCATTTTGCATATATCATGACTATATAGGTTAGGTAAGTTGATAAGTAAATAATCAAATAATTAGGTAGGTAGAACTAGCTATTATATTTAATATAAATAATAGTTATTACTAATTACAATTTAATTAGTTAATTCATAGTAATAATACACAAATAATAATAATTATTATTATTATTATTATATATTTTTAATTATTTATATTTATATTATATTTTAATTTACTAATTTATGTAATATTTTCAATATTTTATGTTACTATTAGTTATTGTTTAATTAATAGGTAGGTTGGTAAGTAAATAAGTAATTAGTTACTACTTGGTTAATCAATTAATTCTAATTATTTAGTTAGTTAGTTACATATTATTTATATAATTTACAAAACTGAAAAAAAAACAAAAGATGTAAGGATAAACTTTTTATTTGTAACTTAGTTGCAAACTGAGTTAGAAATAAAAAAATTCTTCCATATGTTTTGTCTTCGATTTCCATCTTGTAAAAATATATAAGAAATTTTTTTTGCCTTACATTTTTATATTAAAAACATGTGTAATTTGGGATGAACCAATCAAAGAGGCTTAACCCCAAAGGCTAATCGTAAATTAAAATTAAAATATTTACATATTTACTTCCTAAACTATATACCCACCTACCTACTTAGTCCTACCTACTTACCTTCTTATTTACTTACCTACCTAATTTTATTTACCTACCTACATACCTACCTAAGTATTGATTTCTATTCATTTTGGCCAAAATTCAATTAATATGCCACATGGATTTTTTTTATTATGCCATGTGACATGATCTAACACCATCCAAAATAGATGATAAGGATTATATATATATAATTGCCACTTGGCATTTTGTAATGGGTGATAACATAGTTGCAAATAATGGTGACTAATTGCAACATTTATACATATGGTCAACAGATGAAGGTGTATATGTTGTCCATATACATCATCCATATGGAATGTGATGACATCATGTTAAATCATCATTTGCAACTAGATGTTGCATGTGATTTCACTTATGCAATTAATGAAAATTTAGTTGTACATGTTGGTTGCAACTTATTTTTAATTACAAATTAAAATTACAATTTGAGACTTTTCTTCTAGTGCAATTAACAAATCACAATGGAAAGAAATTAAAAACAAAACAAAAGCAATGGACAAAGAACTTGCAAAAGAAAAATGGAATGGACAATAACAAAAAATGATGGAAAAAAAATAGAAGAAAAATATAAAGAAAAAAAGGAAATAATAGCTACAAAAGACAAAAGATGATGGAAATGTTTTGTGTCTCACAATAAAAAGTGGTGTGATGGTGATGGGCACCAAACACAACTTGAAACCCTAACCCTTACATCCTAAGCAAAAATTAAAATTAGAAACAAGATTTTAAAATAATCTTGGTTTGGTTATTTATTGAACCCTATTCTTTAATTGACCTATTAAATCTGGGTTTAAATATTTGAAACCTAGAATTAGCCTATTAGGTTTGGATCCCTTATCCAAATAGGAACCAAGTGGTTAGTTCTTAATTTGATTCCCCTTACCCACCATTTGGGTGGGCTTAATTTTTCCTAGGTTCTAGTTTAGGTCTTTGGCACTTCTTACCTACCCAACAATGAAAATAACTTGCACTTTTTAGATGTGCTAAACATTAGGGAGCCTCACATACCTAGTGCGAATGGATATGCTCTAAAATGATACTTGTACCATTTTGTTTGACATGGCAAACCATCCATGACAACAAACATTAGTAAATATGTAAAAGTCTAATAATAAAATGAATCCTTGCCATTGGTTGATCATTATGATGACCCGAATGGTAGCATTTAAATAGTCCCTCACCTTATATATTATCCAATTTTGTATGTTTATGGATTGGGTTGTAGAAACAATTGTATTTCATATATGGCTTATAGTCAGTTTTGGTTAAATCTTCCTAAAGATGATGATAGCCACTTTTTTTACATCTTCATATGGATGATATCATCCACTTTGGTTACAAACAAAAATTCCTTAAAAAAACAAAAACACTGGCTCTCTACTTGGTGACGTTATTTGCTTAACAAATAGAGATTATATAAAAAATGAAATTTCCAACTTTATGAATTGAACAAGGCATATGTGCATTGTAGTGTTGAGTTATGACTAGTTCCATTACCTATTATCCCCAAGGTAATAATTGTTTGGCACTCCTTGAAAAAAACTAAAGATAGTAAACTTCCTAATACACAAACTAAATTGGAAAAAAGATTTGTTAAGATTTGGTTATACTTAATGTTTTTTTGGGTGAAAAGTCACCAAAAGGCAATAAAAGTTTTGAGCCTATGACAAGACTATTGGGAAATCAAGGAAGCAAATCAAAGGTTTTCACTTGATGTTCCAACTACCATGTGGGAAGATCACCACCATTCAAAGTAAACTTAACCTTAATTCACCACCTTCCTTCCTAGGGTCACATCTTGTTTGCCAACGTCACTACCATTGTTAATAAGTTTTCACCGTCATAGCTTCTATTGTTAAGCAATGTAATGAAAGGTATATTTTGCCAACACAAGTTTTTGGTGTACATTGAGGTTTTTATGAAAGTTGGGTTTTGCATGATGATGGTAATTTAATGAATTGGGGTTACTACAATTAATGTTTGCTTTGGGATTCTTTCAACTTTGGCATGAAATGAATTTTAAGAACTTGTGTTTTAGGCCCATTGAGGGATAACCATATATGGTGCGTGAATGGGCTAGAGTTTTGCACTCAAATCAAATTCCAAAATTTTGAGTTTTCCTAACCCTATTTTGTTGCAATCCACAAATCACCAAGTTCAATCTTCCATCATCCTTCATTCATTCATTCAAGTTGTAAATTCTTATATTTCATAGTATAATGTTAATGAACTTACAATTTGGGTTTTAAATTTGGAATTTGGAGGTTGCAAATTTAGAGTTATTGTGGGAGGAATGTATTTGCATTTGAATTGTGATTCCTAATTTGCATCCTTCAATTGATTTATGTTTCCAAACTAATCATGAATTTCAATTCCCCGTTGTATTTTTATTTTGATTTAGGTCCTAGACTTGTCAAAGTTGTTTTATTTTCATCTTGTGTTGCATTTTATAGAAAATTTCAACTTTTGTTCAACATGGCCCCTTTGCAAATTTGAAACAACATTAGGTTTAAGCCCATTTTCCCTCTTTTTCAAAACTTCAAAATGAAGTTGGTCCTTCTTTCCTAGAATGCCCATTAGAATCCTCACTATCTACTAATGAATTATCTCACCTTTTTGTGTCTAATTCAACATTTGAAGGTCCTTTAAAAAAATTTTAAAAATTGGATGAAAGATTAAGAAAATTTCAAGACATTTGGATTACCAACTTACCATGGGAAAAATCTTTTTTGGATGACAAGGGTGAAATACACTAGGTTTGGTGCAAAATATGCACTTTTTTTTTAAGGAAAATTATAAACTTTTGGCTCCAAAACTTGACAACTTATTGAAACAACAAGGTTGTTGGAAAGCTAAGGTTTCAATTCCTACTGTTGATGTTGGCACATTTTACTTTGACAAAAACTTAATGCATGTTTAGAATGAGTGTAATTACAATCTTGGACCAATTCAAAGCTAATATGCTTTCTTACAAATATTTTTTTAATGTTCAATTTGTTGTTGTTTATCATTTTTTCCCCATGGGTATCCTATACCAAATTATGAAAGTTTGAAATAATAGTTCAATTTTTTTAAATTAAATATATTTCTAGCAAACATTGGATTAATTCACTTGGCTAGAGGATGGTAAAGGTGATGCATGTTATGTTGTTGGAGGTTACCAAAACAAAATTTGTTGTTGCCACTTTTATTGTAGCGAATGTGAATGAGGTCACCACAATTGACCATGTATAATGGCTTTTGATCCACTTGTACGTGGTTTAGAAGTGGAAAAGGATTCCCATCTTCCTTTGTGTTGAAATTCTAAGTCTTTATGTCACTTTTGACCAAAAAAAATCTTTGATGTTTAAATGCATGCTTGAGTTTCATGGCTTAAATAAGGTTAAGGGGATTATCCAAAAAGTTGGTGAACATGGTTATTATGGCAACAATGTCTTCCAAGGTAATTAAACATGATTAACCATGCAATTCAAAAAAATGGTTGCCTTTTTTGTTATTAGGGTACATCGTTTTGCTCATAAGACCAACTTGGCCGTCACAACTTTTTTAGATGTCCTTTTAATTAATGCATGACCTAGAGATTGTATTGCAAAATTTGTATTCATTTTTCCTTTTAATTCAAAGAAGTATGAAGAATTTCAAAAACTTGATGATCTCCTCTATAAAAGAAAACAATTTATTGAAGAATTATGAAAACATGTTGGATTTTTATGTTGTTTCCAACAAAACACATTTATTTTGAGTATCAATCTCCCACTATGAAAATGCACATTGAAAGTGCAAATAGTGATGCTACTATTAAGAATATGGTTTCTCTATGCAATGTGGAGTTCATTTTAAGGTTCCCATGTATCATTCCATTGCTTGATTTTGTGCATACATTGATAAAACTTGCACAAGGCAAAGACATTTTTGTGTGTGACTTTGTGGAATTTCTCAAGCTAGCCCAACATGAGTCTTACATAATCTATTTTGACCTTTTTCGTATGTTTGAAGATTCGACATTCAATGATTTCAATGCAATTAAAATTTTAACCAATGCAAGCTTTTCTATGTAGTGGGTTTTTTACCTAAATGGTGGAGAAAATGCAAAATATCTTGCATTCTCATTTCTAAACACAAATACCCTATCTACATTTCCTACATTCATGGTGTTGCATCTTTTCATCCCATCACCAAGGTTGCCTTTAACATGGCAATGAAGAAAGTGAGGATGATTGTAAGGGGGCAACTTGTAGCCTTATTGAGGAGTTTGAAAAGAGCTTCCTTAAACTTGAAATTGTGATTAATCACTATGAGAAAAAAAGGTGTTCTACATTGCCTTGCAACTTAGTCTTTGAGTTGCATCAAACACTTGTAACTCACTGTATTTATACGGCATGAATGTTAATGGACAAGTTGCATGAGTTACAAAATTGCAACTCAATTGCAATTATGTCAAAACAATTCATTTTCAATTATTATGCAATTCCATTATAATTGCACCCATGATGTCATGTTGGCATCAATAATTGTCATCCATTTATTACAATCTAACATGTGGCATTATGAAGATTTTTTAACATAAAATTTATTTTTTTCGAAATATCGATTTCCATCATCCATTATGATTGTTGATGATGGTTTGAAATTGTAACATGTAACACAATAAAAAATTGCCACATGACATATTATTTGTATTTTGAAAACGATAAATAAAAATAAATATCTATTTTAGTAGTTAGGTAGGTCGTACATAACCATAGGTAGGTAGTTTGATAGGTCTTAAAACCTACATACCTATGTATTTACCTAAGACCTATCTACAATAATACCTACTTACTTACTTAAATAAGTAAATAGGTAGAAAAACACAAATTTAATCAACTAAAAAATAGCCATGAAAATTTATTTTTAATTTTATGTTTCACCATTGGGGTTAAGTTTTTTTGAACTCATTTCAAAATGGCACATGCATTTGAATGTGAGGACATAAGATAACAAACCTTTTTTTTATATAGTTTGGAACATGTGATTCAAAGACAAAATCTTTTAATTGTTCTTTAGTTGTAAATTGAGTTGCATGTATAGAAATATTTTTTCACACGTGTATTGCGTTTATTTTTTATTATGTAAGTTATACAATTAAATTAGTGATTATATGATAAATAATATGTGAATTAATTATTTAATATTCAATTATTTTACATTATTATTGAAATTAATTAACTGGTCAACTAGTTATCTAAATTAATTAATCTAATTCAAATAATTAATTAGTTCATGAATTAAGACAATTAATTAATTAATTTAATAAATAAAATTTTATTTGAACTAATCGATCTAATTTTTTATAATTATTTGACTTTAGATAATTTATTATAAAATGATTAATTATTTAAATTCATATAATTAGTCACTTATCATTTGAAGTTTTGAAAAAAATATTTATTTTAATTAATTAATGAAATAATTATATGAATCAAATTATTTATAATTCATAATAATTAATTAGTTCATAATAACTAAATAGATGACACATTAATTAATAATCAATAAATAATGAAATATTGAAAAAAATAATTACTAAAATTCAATATTATATATGAATTTGGGTATAAAACATGAAGGTATAATATGCATATCCATATGTACATCAAATTGAATTTTTGAAACATAATATACACATTGTTTTTAGTTTCACATCTAAATTAATTATAGGTATCTAAATAATTATTTGATTAATAGTTAATAAAAAAAATTGTTAGTTAATGCAAAATTAATTATATGAATTACACTTATTTATTCATATTAATAGTCAAATTATTGAAACAATTATTTTTTATAAAACATTACATATGAATATGTATTAAATTATAAGTAGTTGTATTATAGTCATAACATACTTGAATAATAGTACTTTATTATTGGCACATTAATGGCCATACTAATTGTATCAATGGGAATCATAGTAAAAAATTAATTACAAATGTAACCCATAATGGGTGGTGGAAATGTGCACATGTGGCATGATTGCATGTATGTACATTATACATTAGTTACAACGTAATTGTTGCTTTAGTGACATATTTACAACAGTTTTAAAATAGTTGCCACATGTAATTACAATGCAACTCTTGAAAAAGTCAAACATGGTTGATTACATATGTATGTACAATGTGTATAAATTACTATATAGAATACCCATTTTTGACTCATTTGCAACTATAATACAACTAACTTGTTTTCTGATGTGACAATTTATTTATTAATGCAATGTATTTCTAAGGGGAAGTTACACAATAGTTGTAATACTAAAGGATAACTGCACAATAGTTGTAAAACACTTGTAGAACATTTTAGTTTTTTCAAAATGACCATGTTACATACCTTTGAGGCAATTTTGCATGACAAAAATGAGTTCAACCCTCTTACAAGGCTTTGATGTAAAGTATCTACATCTACCATCTTCAACCATAAGTTCTTAAAATACATTAAACTAGTGGTAACCCGTGCCTGCAAGGCACAGACGGTTTTCAAGGGCCCAATAATGTTATTGATTATTATTACTGAAGCAGTTAGGTGAAGATTAACGTTTTTGTACGAAACCCCGTCCATCTTTTACTTAACTCGTTTCTTCTTTTTTTCCTGCGGTAGAAAGAAAACCCAGGGCGCCATCCGATTAGCTCCGTACTCACCATACGCACCTATGGGAAAAAGGCATGGAAGTAAACGAACTGAAGTGGAAAGAAATGGGTAACGAAGTGTAAAGTAAAAGAGAAATCCGGAAGTAATGGAACCAATGGGATTATGCCAGAGAGGTAATGAAAGCGAAATGACGTCAGAGAAAAAAAAGCTGCGTATAGAAAGAAAGAAAAACTGTGAAAAAGAAGAAGAAAGAGGGTACCAAAGAAAAAGAGGCCAGGAATCGAAAGAAGTAAGAGATAAGTAAAAGACAGACAGACACATTGACGGACGTAATGCATTAATATATAAGATTGGTCAAGATTACCAAGTTCTTGGGTCTATTGAAGTTGACCATACATTCAACATTGTTTGCTTCATGAAAAATATGTTGCAAAATCATTTGAACACACACTTGAATTTATACACCAAGTTTTTTAATCAAAGGTTTGTTTATTTTACAAATTTCCTCATGACCAAACCATTGCAAATGGTAGGGCAAATTGTGTTATTGTGTAAATGCATAACTAACAACAACCTTCTAGAAGTTGAAGGTTTTTTGTAGTTTGCAAATTTAGAATTTACAAATTAAATAAAGATTGTGCAGAACCTTTGATATATAAAGTGCCTTTTTTTACCATGCATATTGAATTGATTTCAACCTTTACATTTTGAATTTATGAATGCATCAAGTTTGAACTTTTGTGATATTATATGTCTAGTTGTTTCAATCTTTCTAATCAATGTTTTTTCCCTTAGGAGTTTAGGGTTTAGGGGTATACATACCACACTATCTTAGTCAATGGTGCATTTTTAATTGAAATCCAAATGAGTTTTTTGCAAAATTTTCTTTTCATTGTTTTTCTAATTTGGTTTTGGGTGTGTAGATAGATCTTGAGTTGCAATGGGCAACACCTTTCTAGGGTTTGGGGTTCAAATACCTTTTATGGATTTTGGGCTTTAAATATTTTTTGTAAAATAATGCACAATACAACATGCTTATGTGTAAGAAGTCGGTGTGTTGGATGGCAATAACAATGCAATAACAATATCAACAAAACAAAATTGGAAGTTGTGAGCCATGGTAGTTTGCCAATGTAGTTTTTTAAAAGACATGTCTCCATAAATATTGTACAATTTGATTAATTCATCTTTTCACAAGGTTTTGGACCCAAATTCCACCATCAAATGATATTTGTGGAAAGAATGTTTTAATATTTTCAATGGATGTTTGGGGTTGAAACTTGACAATCTATATGAATGTTCCTCTAGCCCCCAACCTTATATTATGTTCCCCTCCTTTTTGTCATTGTTACAAGTTCTACATATGATCGATGATGAACATGGATTATGGAGTTTTGTAGACATTGCAACTTTCAACTGAAATTTAGGTGGGACTTTGCACAATCTAACAATTAAACTTTTGTACATGCAACATATATAAATTTTTTTTCCCTTTTTTTTTATCATTGTGATTTGTTGCCCTTATTGGTGATCATTGATGAAATTTGGATTTTGGCCTTTGGGATTTTGTATACATTTCAGTTTTCAAGTGAAGAAGCTAAAGTCCAAAAAGGAACTTTGCACAATCTAATAATTTAACTCTTATTTACAATGCTCAAGAACATTAAGGACAAGTAAACTTATGTGAGCTAGTTACAATACTTAACATGTGCATTGCAAACATTAAACGATTTGAACTTTTCATGTGGATTGCAATTTCCAAGTAGTATTTAATGGCCAGATTCATGTACTTGTCATGTCATCATTAACTTTATAAGAGATTTCAACCTTTTGTTGGTACTCTATGTTGTCAAATGTACTCCTCTTCGATGCAAGAACCCTCGTAGCCAAATACACTTACTTGGTGACACACATTATGCAAGTTTCTTTGTTTACAATCGTTTGTTATAGTCACTCTACAAATATTTGCAAATGACACTCACCATCATAGCCATTTTTCAATCTAAATTCTTTTACCAAATCACCTCCATCTCACACAAATATTTAACCACGAATGCTAATTGAGGCTTTAATTGTGTAGGTTCTCTCCCAAGGCAATAGTCAGCTGAATCCACAAGTAAGGTAGGTGATCAGTGCCTTACTCAGAATTCTGGTTAATCACAAAAGGAACAACTGGGACAAGCACTTGCACATTACCTTCTTTTCAGAGCTAAATCAAGCTCCTGATGGCCATCAGAAATGCACCAATTTTTGTGGTAAACTGAGTTTTATTCTGTTTTGACCTACTCTTTCATTTTCCCTGAGCGCCTCCACTGCTGCTACATATATGTTCGCTGCTCCTACGTATACAACTACTATCATTACCTCGAACCTTGTGCATTAAATTCTGAGTTTCAGCATTTCATACCCAGATTTGATAAATTTTCCTTACTTTGTGGACCTCACTCAAAGGGGGGATAGGGCGGTGAAAGGAGGCCCAAAGATAGGGTGAAGCCAGTGTGTAGCAAAACTTGGAGCCAGTTCGATAGGTGGGTATGTAATCAGTTCTGACATTAGTCCTAGAACAGAAGCAAACACAGAGTCACACAATTTCTTTCTCACCCACCAGATGACAAACTCTAGCAAGCACAATTTTCTTTCTCATGCCATGGCTGAAAATTGCATCAAGCTGACTTCCCCAAGAAACTACCAATTTCTTATTAGCTGTGCATCTAACACAGGCACAACTGAAGAAGCTTGCAGATAGACAGCTTTGAGCTTAAATTCCACCAACTCTCTGCTACCAAAATGAAAGATCTCCACTGCTTACAAGCTGAGAGAGCTGTAAGTAGTGGCTCCCTGAAAGTTCAGGTTTAATTTAATCAGTGAGCATGGCAATCTCATACTAAGCCCTAGTAAACCCTAATCCTAATTGTAAGCCTAGTCTTTAACCTTGAAGTGGGCACTGTCTCATCCTAACCTTGATTTCTTTTGGGGGAAATTTTAACTGTTTCACTGTGCTTGCAAGCTCCCAACATGCCAATTGTCAAACCTACCCAATTGTCCATAAGAGAATAACATCTCCATACTAGAACACCAAGTGGCTCATTATGTTATTGTGAGTTGGCCTGTATGACAATTTCAAACCAGCAACAGTTCAAATAGGAAATGTTCCATGAAGTTCCCCAAAAAAAATCAATTCACAGTTCAGAGTAAAACATGGTGAACATTGTTCAAAATGTAGGACCAAATGAAACTCTGCAAATTTGTTCCATACCCTCTCCCTGATGGGCAGAGCCAATATAACCTCCGAAGATTCATCAGCTTCAGGGTTTAGGATGGGTATGTTGGAAGTTGAGCTTTGCATAAGGTCCACTGTCTTTTTGTAACTTTACAATCAGAACCGCACAGACCGGGACATATTTGTGATGTTTGCCATTTCCCTGTGATGCTCAAACAAATGGACAAAAAGTGGGGAGACAAGTCGTGCAGTAGGGCCAAGACCTTCTTTGGCATAAGGTGGTAATGAATGATTTGAGGAACTTGGATTCTTTGGATCTTCCTCTCGTAGTTGTTTTTGAATTATGAGCTGGTCAGCAAACCATGACAAGCGATTGTCATTTGTCTGCTGGAGGGCTACTTTCTCTCCATATCCATTCCTCATCACTGCAGGTTGTTTCAATAAACTGTCGCTGCATTGAATCAAGTCCTTGATGTTTTCTTTTGTTGCACAGTCCATGATGCAAGTCTTGTTTGGAAGCCCTGACAACTTTTTTGTTGCCCACACACAAAACCCACCCAAGCTGTCCCTCATATGTCTTCAGGCATGACACATTGGACTTGGGTTTCACATACCCAACTAGCCCCTCAGGCAAAAACACAACCTTGGACTTACCTAAATAGAATGAAATACAAAACAACATTCAAATTACTAACTAATGTTTTGCATTGAGTAGCAAGAACCTGCACCTGGATTCGAAGATAATTCTCTGAGCAGTTTTGACCTGCATATGCAGTGGCGAGTTGATAATCAACTGTGTCTAACACCCAATTTCCAAAACATTGATCAGTGCCAATCTAATGCATATGTACATTAGAAAACAAAAAACCTCCATAAATAAATATGAGTGACCAGACTATTACCGATTAGCTGCAGTTTTGACACTTGGGTATTTTGGATCAGTGACATTTAAGTTCAAAAAAGTGTGGGCAGGGTTTGGCCAATTCCCGCTCCTCCTGTGAGCCTATGACCAAGTTATGAGCTGGAATCAACCAAACCCTGTCCACTCCTTGGTGTCAACACCTGTTAGGTCTACAGAATCAGCACCCAAGCTGAACTGCTGATCGATCCAGCCTGAGAATTCATTAATTGCAAGGGAGATAAAGACCTAACAAATGTTAAGACCTGTACCCAAAACTGTGATTCAAAAGTAAGAGTTGAATGATCTGCCTACAACTGATGAGTGGGCCATGTTTTAAGCAATTTGGTGTTGCAAAAACCTATCTGTGTGAGGCAACTGGTAGGTGATTAATGCCTTGCTCATCAATGATGAAATCTAATCATGGACCCAGATTCAGACTGGTCCAGTGTGCTGTAAGAGACAATAATGAATATGCTTGATAGATTTGAAGGCAAGAGCATGTACCAGCTGTGCCATCCATCATAATATCCATCATTGGACGAACCCAACCAGTCATTCCCCACTTTTTGGCTCTGCTTAATTCATGTGTTTTGTCCATTTGACCTGCTCCCAGTGACAAGATCTGCAGCAGCAAAAAATGAAAAGATTCATCCAATTTTTTTGTGCACAAGTTGGTGCATTTGTAAACAACTGGAAGGTGTTGATTGTGAGAAAATTCAGAAGCTTTTAAAGGAGGAGGTATGGAGTTTGATTGATGATTGTATATATGCTTGAATTAAAAAACTTAACTTTGAAGCAAAAAAGGTTTAGGAAAACAAATTTCTCAGTTCCAGGAATGTTTAACTGCATTTATTAACCAGAGAAATCTACAAACCCAAATGGAATGGAAACCCAAGTACCAGAATGTCTTGAAGACTAGTGGCTTCTGGAAATTCCTCATTGTTGCTCAATGCATGAGTTGTGGCAACCAAAGCCTGCAAAATGCTCAAAACTATCAGAACTGCAAACCGACTTTCTCATTGCAACCCCACCCCACACAAAACCACAGTGGCAAATCCCAGAAAGCTGGTAGAAATCGGGGCTCCACTTACTACCCCGGGGCTAAAAATCACACATAACTCTGCATGGTTGATAGTCAATACATGGCATAATCTTCAGATCTCCCAAGTAAATAATGCAACATATTAAGTGAAGAACCAGGGGTATGACAATTGGAGCTAGGCATCTCCAGGTTCAGGCAGATATGTCTCAAGGGCTTTTGGGTTTAGGCAACAGAGACAGGAGTACTGACCGGGTTATTTTGAATTGCACCTCCATCAATGAGAGTGCCATTGATTGTACCATCGACTGATGTAACATAAGCAGGAGGAAAATATGTTGGTGCTGCTGCAGTTGCACGACACACCTCCCATAGTCTTCACATTATAGCAATCAGCATCAAAAGAAAAAAATTCAGAATCATGGATCTTCCTCAAATTGAGCTGCAACAATTCAAGTACAGATTCACTACATGTATGGAACACATTGTGTTGCTTTGAACGTAGCAATAATCCCCAGAGGTGCTCCTTGTCATGCGTTACTAGATTGATGCCAACCCTATCAAAAGTAACAAAGTTACATATGGAAAAACATGGACACAAATCAACTGGGTATTCCAACAACAAATTACAACTACAGAAAACTAGTATTCTGCAATAATTATTTGACATCCTCTACCTTAACCTCAGGACTAGCAGAAGTAGAATAGAGAATTATTTTCTCAAAAGGTACAAAGAAATTTGGGACCTGAAGTTATGGCTTGGGTTTTTTGTAGCATCATGTCGCACAAAGAAGAATGGGGTGGCCTTGGAGATGTCAAATGAGGTAACAACAATGGGTTTGAGTGTGTCAAGCAAAGTTAGCGCCTGTCCTTTCCGAACTGTGTAAAGTTTCAGGAGATTCTCAAAATGTCGGGCTGAGTATTTGGGGCGGTATAATTGGCGCAAGGAACCATGGAATGGATCATACCAGTGTGGTTTGAATATATATTTCCCTTGCTCTTGGTAAAACTGACAGCACCCATCTGCTGTAAACAAAGGCTTGCCTTCCTCATTTGGGGTGACTAACATCGTTGCTAACACTGCTCCTGTACTTGTCCCTGAGAATAGATCAAAATAATCAGCTAAGTGCACCTTTCCACCTCCCACCTTTGCCTGTGCAAATGAACACCAAATGTAGGAAAAGAGTTGTTTGATGTTAGGTTTCACAAATGGTAATTGTCAATGTAGCACCAGCACAAGGATAACTCCTACTTGCAATCATAGCACAATTCACCATTGATCAATGTGCACTATGGAATGGTCAAGCACATGCCTATCATGTTGGATAAGGCACCAGCCAGTCCAGTAGGGCAAGCTAGGTGACACACCCAATGTAATGGGCAAGGGCAAGACAATTCCATGACATTTTTAAGGTCTGGGGTGGCAAATTCAACAATTCAATACAAAATTCATGTTCAACACACACATAATAGTTTTCATGTGGCCTTTTCTGCTGCCTCTTTTTAGTCCCTCACAAGGCATGATTGACAGGTCTTTTTCTTGGGTCTACCTGACCTAACCATTGTTCAAGATCCACATGCACATTCTGTAAATCACATGCCCAATGTGCAAATCACAAAAACTATAATGTTATGGAACGTGTTGGGTACAACAGGCCATTGTTCCCCAGTGAGGTGCCTGTGAGGAATTTGGGTGAGCCTGGTAAGGTGAAATTTCCAAACAAGCACAACAATGGCCTATACCTGACACATTCCATAATACATAATCGGTTTTGGGGTCCTATTCCAGTGCTTCTCCAAGTTTTTTCCCAGGTGAGACATGCAGTCATTTGCAGCCTCCATATTTGTACTGTCAATGTCCTTTTTAATGTGAATTGTTGACTGAAAGCACAATCAAAATGTGAATCGGCGGTGAGAAAATCAGTTATGCTTTGGAGTAGGCCCTGGAAGAACCCATTGCCACATAACAGAAAGGCAACTGGCCTGCCCTGTGGATCTACTGGGCCCATTCCATAGTACAATTTTGGTTACTATTACAAGTGCATGATCAGCACCTGCCCTGGACTTGCTCATTCCCTAACATAAGAATTGAGGTGGAATGCAGATATGCAGCCCGGCAGGCAGGAGTGCAATTGTTACAAGCAACCCTAGTAGTGGTGCAAAGAACCCCTCAACTGGAAAATACTTGAAAGAAACAGAGAAGATTTAAGAAAGAAAAATTCAAAGCCCTTTTTCACCTGAATCAAGGACTCGAGGCGAGTAAGCATTCGGGCAGCAATGAGACCTCGCATTCCACCTCCATCCAAACTTAATATGCAGAGCTTTCTCTTAGTATCAGGACCACCTTGACCAACAGGAAGGTCGAAAATATCATCATCCCGTGCCTGCAAGCTGGTTGCTGCTGCTGCTGCTGCTGCTGCTGCTGGAACTGCTTCCAACCTGTTGCCATCTGCAAGTGATCTCGACTTCTCAGTATCAAGCCAATGGATGCCAGTCCCGTCTGTGTCACCACAGCTTGACACTCGAGAAAAAGCTGCAGCTCCTCCTGCAGGCTCCTCCGAGTCCACCTCCCTGCTCATATCTGACTCATAAACCCTAAAGTCTACTTCCTGACTTTCGTCTATTGAGGTTGCATGATACAGCGCTGTTGAAGAAGATGGAGGGGGATGCTGCTTCAGTCGGACGATGCTGGGTAGAGTTGGAGCTCTTAGATTTGGTATGTTCAGCCCCATAAATGGTGGTGGTGGTGGTGGTGGTGAAGGTAGTGGTGATGGTGATGGTGGTGGTTGTAATTCAGTTCCTTCAGGGATTGAATCATGGACACCATGAAGGCTGTCCAGTGTGTCTTGTTCCTCAGAAATCACGTTTGATGCTGTTTGCTCCATCTTCAACCCGTGGTTTTGGCCTCCTTAAATCGGCCAACTGCTGCACTATGGCAGCTTCAAAATGCTTGTGAAGAACCCTGTAATTATTTTTCTTAAGTTCATGATAAGAACGAGTAAGACCAAGAACACAAGTAGATTATCGAATCCAAGAAACCAACAAAAATAGAGCAACTGACACTATCAATCACAAAACAAGACACCGAACAAAACCTGATCAGAAATAATCTGCACCTAAAAGATGATCACAATTGGGCAATATAAAACAACTGACAAGAGTGCAGCAGAAAAAGGGGGGGAAAAACAGAGCTTCGTGTCAAAGGCAGGGAGATAATCAAAGAGATGGACTCTCTGCACAGAAAAAACACCAACATGTTGCTAGGCACTGCTGCTGCTAACAACAGTCTAGCGCTTAATAGGAAATGGTTAAGCAACCCTTTACCCGCGCACAAAGTAGCAATCATCGTTTTCATTTTGGATCGAGAGAGACCCAAAACCTGAAATTTGGATGAGCATACGCGTGTGAACACAAGGTTTCTGCTGCGAATCAAAAGCATCGTAATTGGCCGAGAGACGATCAAGTTACGTATGTTTAAATGTTAGGGGCCTTTGAAGACACTCCCCCGCTCGTTGCAGAAACCGTTAAGCACCCTTTAACCGCGCACAAAGTGGCATTCACGGTTTTAATTTTGGATGGAGAGACACCCAAGATCTGAAATTTGGATAAGCATACGCGTGTGAAGACAAGGCTTCTGCTGCGATTCAAAGCATCGTGATTGGTCCAGAGACGTTCAAGTTACGGATGTTTGAATGTTTGAGTCCCCTTTTGAAAAGGAACTCCCCCCTACCACAGAAAAAAAAGAAAGAGAGCATCGATCGATCGATCAATCCAGACCTTTCCCGCCATCTCCACGCTTGGTTCTTTGCCACGTGTATGAGCTTGAGTCCGCCACGTATTCGCATTGCCCAGGAGAAGTTGGGCATTGAGATTCCATGCTTTTCAATTTGAAGCCTTTTCATGTAGTGGAAGGGGTTTAGAGCATCTCCAGCGATGCTCAGTATGTGACCCTGCCAAAATCTTTTTCACATCCAAGTTTAGTTATGTACTCTTTTGGAACCCCCACCCATAAAACTGAAACTGGGGACAGCAAAATTGTGGGAGAACTACTAATAGCAAACCACGTGGACGAATCATTATGATGGGCCAATCAGAAACACTGAGCAGCAGTTAGATCATATTTATTAAACTCTTTTCTGCAGGTGCAGAGTGCTGCTGCATCATGTACCAGCCACAGCAAAGCGCACAATTATGCGGAGCCGAAACCATTTTCCTGGGCCAAACCGGCATAGTTTGGATTTTCTTCATCCAATTTTATTGTGCACGATGATGACATACAGAGAACCATTGGAGATGCTCTTAGGGTTTAACCTAAACCCAGGTCACAATCATTTGAGTGGTTTGGATGGCATTAGAACGAATGGTACAGAAAATTCCCAACTACTACGGAGAATAATAATTTTCCCTGGTGCCACAGAAATTCAGCCAGATTAGCAGGGAGCAGGAAATTATGCTTTGGGGACGTAACCCGAAGTACACCGGGCTTTTTGACCTTAGGTGAACCCCAAGGGCATGGGCTTCACCGGAATAAGGGCCCATGTGAGGTGGTAGAGCCGACACCCCCCCGCCCTCAAGGGTCAGACTGTATTCTCACCAAGCCCACAGCCAAGGGGCTTTACCATGCATAAAACACCAAAAGCTGCACCATGGTGTGGCAACAAGAAGATGAAAAGTGAGGGTTTATGGTTTGTTTTTGGGTAAAGCCTATGGAGAGGGTATGTGAGCTTTTTACATACTAGATAATGGTCCCTAGTTGCCATTTTGTCAGGCAAGGGATCACTAAGCAGCAAGGATTTTTATTTTTATTTTTATTTTTTTGTGGTGAATTTTCATCATTTTGTGAAAAACATTTTTGGAACAAGAATAGTCTGCCACAAATGCCCTGTTTTTTGGGGAATTTTTTTCCAGGAAAAACAAAAAAATAGACAAAAAATCACCACAACTAGCTACAGCATGAAAGGCTGCTTAAGATTTTTCTACTTGCATATTTTTAATATTGCCAAATTTGGCTAAACATTCTTATGGATGATTGATTGCCACTCAAGCAACATCACAAAATTGAAAAAACAAAAAAAAAAACAAGGGGTGTGTCACACTTTGGCCTTGCTATTTACATTAAAAAGTATCTTTAAGCCCAAAAAAAAAGCATTATGGAAACTCAAATATTTCACCATGCAAAAACATAATCTTCAAAAAATCCTAAAACAAACCAAAATCCTTCAAGATAGTATAACTCTATTATAACTAATCTCAAGTTTCAACACAAGCCAAATTATCATCTTTCAAAAATACTCATATAAAAATAGACCTATTATTATTACTTAGGGGCCAAAATCCCTTAAGCTACTATACTCTATAACGAATCTAAAAACAAAATCCTTGCCTTGGTAGTAGGCAAGGCCAACATAACACCATTAAGGAGGCCCAACAAGGTGAACCTATTGGCCACAAACTTGGCAAAATCAGTCACCTAAGGCCCATTCCTTGGTGAAAATTATAATGGGGGAATCCTTGCATGAATGGCAGGGTTCACATTGTCAAACTAATCAAGGATAGTTAATCTAGTGTTATCATCATTGACACATGGTGTTAGGTTAGTGGAATGACCGAATGATTATTACCTCCATTCATGAAATAAAAGCATTGTTGATATAGAGCAATGTGATAAAAAAAAATTCAATGTTGACTATAGATGGAAGCTTCATTTTGAGCTTCACTTTGTACTTTGAATTATTATTTGTAGTTTTATGGTGCAATCATTTCTTATTTAAACTTTCCTTTGTAGCTCCTTCAACATAACAAGAAGTGCCTTGTTGCCTTATATACCTAGATTTTGTTTAAGTTTTTTCATTTGTAATTTTTTTGTTTGCACCTTGCTTTGTAGTTCTTCATTTATTTTTGTAATGCACAAGTTATTTGCAACTCTTTCACAACAATTGTTCAACAACCTTGTCTTTGTTAAACAAGGTGTTGAGCAAGGCTCTTTGTTTATGCCTTGTTTTGTAGCACCTTCACATCAATTCATTGCATTGTTAGATTGTCAACTTGTTTGTAATAATGTTGTAGTCTTTTCAACTTGCTAAAAAATTTCTTTGCTTCTTTCTTCATGCATTGCCTTTGTTAAATCATTGTAGTCATGCTTTCATCAAATGCTTTCATCAACATCCTAAAACTCTAACATCTCTTTGATATTTTTTTCTTTTGCACAACTTCTAGTTGTTACATATCCTTTCACATTAATTTCTTATAAATTTATTGAAGTCGTTATGTATCTTTCCGTGTGTTTTCATATCAGTTTCTTTAAAGTCTATTGAACTTGTCGCATATGTTTTGTGTTAGTTTTTTTGAAATTTGTTGATCTTATATTTACTCAATACCATTAAATTGCTAAAAATCATCATTCTTGTTCAATTTTTCAAGATTGTGATTTAGATACAAAACATGCTAATTCTTGGTCAATTCCATACATAGTTTGTTTTCAAATCACTTGATTTTACAACTAAATTGTAAGTTTTTCTTTGAGTGAGAACATGCATCAACAAACTTGTGTTAAGGTGAATAATGCATTGGTTCTTCATAGTTACAGATTATCTTATGTCTTTGATCTACTTTTGAGCCAAATGTAGATTAGGTGAAGACTAGGTCCACAACTTGGTTTTTTCAATTTCTTATGACAAAATATGATAATAATTGATGGATTGAATATTTTCAGGTTAATTGGTCTTTCATAATGCAACTAATAGAAAGGTTGAAATAGAGAATGAAGAAGAAAGATACAACATATAAGTGTATTGTGCCAATGAACATCAAAGTTGTTTGTTGGTTATACAAGTTGGCACATGCATCTAATCTCTTGTAATGCAATGAATTGTTCATTATTAGAAAATCAACTATGCACTTGGCGTTGTGCATGCAATTAACGATGTTTTCAAAAACCAAATTTGATTGGTCAAAGGATATTGTTTGTCACATGTAATGGAACGGTTCAAGCAATTGTTGGGCTTGCCAAGAGTCCAAGGGGAGATTGATATCTTTTAGATTCATATATAGAAGTTGAAAGTTCAAGCTTTTGTAAGAAATTATTATTCTTTCAAATTGAAGGCATATAGTATGTTGTTGTAGGTGATTGTGAACCACAAGAAATGATTGTTGACGTTTTTGTGGGGATGTCAAGTTCTATGAACAATGAAAAAATCTTGCAGTTATCTTCAATTTATTGGAAGGCCACAAGGGATGATCTTTTCAATGAACAAAATTTGCATGAAGGCATTAGGCCATACATCATTGAGGATGAAGGTTATCCTCTACTTCCTTGGTTGATAATGCCTCACAAACAAAAAGGAGGTCAACTTTTTGTTCTTGAAACATTGTTCAACAAACAACTATGTCATGTTAGGATTGTAGTTGAAAATAGTTTTGGGATGTTGAAGAAGACCTTTTGAGCATAGTTATGTGTCAAAACAACACATTGACCATGTTTCTCTTCATTTTGTGCACCTCCTTGTCTCTTGCCTTAAGTTAATGTAGTTGTTCCTTGAAAGTGTGGTCATGAAACTTCAATGACTTTCTTTAATCATTAATTGAATGATGTTAATCTTGTCCATGGCAATCCTAAGCACCTTGTTCACTCTGTTTGTGGACTCAATGATTTAAAAAAACATGTTATTGCACTTTCTTTTAATTCTAATGTTGCCAACTATAAGTGTCAGAAGAATGTTAACAAGATTAATGATAAGAGGCACCTAGCTATTGTTTGGGAAAAGCTCTATCAACTCTTTAGATAAGTCCACCAATCCTAAAACTCTTTTACCTTGAATTTCAATAACATGTTATTGAAAATTTAACACATTATCTTTTGGTGGTAGGTTTAAGTTATCATGTGTCTCTTGTGTAATAGGTCTATAAGTTTTGCTTTATTTTCCATCAACATCCTTGAAAAAGAGTACCCACAACCTTCTCCCCCTAGAATGTTTTAATCAACTTATAATATTTTTTACAAAATTAGTGAGGTAAATAAAACCTTTATTTTTTTTTCCAAAGATAGATCCTAAAATCTAGTATGGTTTTGTGTGTCCTTATGATAATCTACAAATTTTTATATTTAGAATTGAACAAGTTTCATTTACTTTTGCAAATGGTGCCAATTTTTTGAATCTTGAGGTTACTATTTTTTTGTAAGTATTTTGCAATCTTTTCCCAACGTTGTGATGCAAGTATCATTTGTGTTCTTGGATCAACAAGCACCTTTAAAGTTTTTGTTCCACATGTTTGTAAGAAATGAGTGCGAACACCTTGTTGTGTTCCTAATTGTCGTGTCATTGTCGAGGAATCGCAACTTCTCCACTATTATGCCCTACTTTGTCACTGCCTCAACTTGGCTTTTTCCTTGACTTCTTCTTCCTACGACTGATCTTGCATCAACTTGTGAATTTACCTACAAGTTTGTACAAACACCTATTTGTGGATTTGCATGCGAACTCGCACTAGGATGTGAAGCGTTATTGTATCTATTTTTGGACCTACTTGTGAATGTGCACCTACACATGCATGTGGATCAAAATGTGTGCTTGTGCTAGAACAAGAAGCAATTGTTGTACCTACTTGCAAACATGTTTGTGAACTTTATTCATCATTACAAAGTGACACCATGAACCCAACCTTGTGTTACATTACCATTCTTGTTTTGGAATGGTTAGTTTAGTATGTTGATAAGGGTTCATCATGAAAGTTAGAATCTAGGATTTTGAACTATTTTAACACCATATTTTTTCCTATCAACTTGTTATCACATAATGATAAGTGTAGTAATAAGTGTTTGCCTAAACATCACATGTTAAAACTAATTATAAGCAAACACCCCAACCCAACATGCGAACAAAGTTACATTAACTACGATTTAACAACGCAAATGCATTTGACTTAAAACATTTGTTGATGAAATTAGTGTTGACCCAAAGTCAATTTTTTAGAATTTAGCATTAATCTTTTGGAGGATCTTTTCACACTTTATCTTTCATTACATCTTTTTGACATAAACGATAAGATAAACGGTTGATGTGTAAGAAGAAAATCAAAGTTAAATGGAAAATGATCTCCTTTCATGCTTGCCCACCACTTCAACAAACAAAGTTACTCAAGGAGTGAACTAAAAGGTATCATTATAAAAAGAGGAAAAGAAAAGGTGAACTCACTACTCCTATCAAATTAGTTCCTTGTTGTAGTCAAATTAGTTTACTAGTAGTTTTCAATTTTTGTGGGTTCTTGACGTGTTTAGGGTTTTTGACTTAAGGAACATTATGTTGTTAATGTCCTTGCTATGTATAGGTATATGGGAAGTATGATATTCTCCATATGTTCATTTAAGGGAATTCCATGCTCCTATGTTGCATATGTGCATATCCATTTTTTGACATGTTTCAACACTTCTTGTGTTTGTGTTTGTTTGCAGATGAAAGTGGGGCATTGCTCTTTACATGGCAATGTGTACAAACCCATGGCTTAAATACAAGAGCTAACAATGTTGACTTTGACTCCCTAGAAAACTTATTATCTTTCTCATATCTCCATCATCATTTGGTAGCAAATCAAAGAGTTGTGGGTGGAAAAAGGAGCAATATGAATGAAAGGCCTATGTAAGATCAATAAAATCCATTTTTGAAAGGTTATGCACATTTTGACAATAGTCTTTAGTCCACAACTACAAGGGAGCATAATGTATAAATGGGAATGCATAGCAAGGTTCAAATTAAGACAACTTGTAAGGCATTTGGATTCTAACAAATACCGTGATGGATGAAACAGAGATAAGGTAGTGGGGTTCAGAGGAAAGGATGAAACGTGTTTGGGGTTTTTGACTAAAGTAGCTAACTGTGCGATTGAATTACAAAAGTTTTATTATAGTTTGATTGTTTATGGCTTTAAAATATTATCTCCATCACTTTGGTTAAAAGTGAGTTTTTTTTTTGGTGAAGGATTCATTCTTTCTTACTAATGAATTTTTATTGTATGATTTTTTTTGGCTTGCCCAAGTTTTTCAAGCAACTTCACCAAATGGAAGATTTGTAAATGGTGCAATAGTTATCATTGGACATGTGTTGTCACACATTGAAACTCATGGGAAGAACATATTCTATGTAAGAATTTTGTGTTCTTTCTTTCTTTCTCTTCATTTGTTAGTCATGGAACTTGGTCTTGTTACCTTGCATGGCTTGAATGTTTGAAAAATGCAATTAACATAATTAAAGTTTTGCACATAATTTTTTTTGATGGTACTATTGTTATTGGGGGAATGAACATTCTTTTAATTTTTCAAATTGAAAATATCAGAAGAAGAAGTTGTGCTTGAAAAACTAGGACTTGATGTAATTGTTGTTCAGATCCACTTTGGCATCTCAAGCTCCTTTACACCTTCCCTTATCTTGGTAAATTCACCTTTTGATAATGAATCATTGTGGGGTGCATGTGGGGATTTGAAAATGGGTGCAAAGGTTTCTAGACATTAGTTGTTATTCTGAAAATGAGTAGTGAATAGTTGATTATTTGAATGAAAAATAATTATGATGATTATTATCTCATCCTTGCATAACTACTATGACCTAATATTTGTTTTGTTGAAAGCTTAATATAAACTTTGTTGTGTAGTTTTATACTTCAACTTTTAGGCAACATCAAAACCCTAGCATGTTTTTTGATATAATGACAGTGTTCATATAATTATGGATTGTGCAAATGATGGTCTTTCAATGTCCTATTAATGGACACCAATGCTCATGGGATGAAAATTTAAGGGAATGACACACATAGAAATAACAATGGAGAAAGTTATGAAAACATTGATGCATCAAAACTTGAAAGATCTTATTCATGAAAATGATGGGGAGAAAATTCTTGATGTCAATCCTTCATTGCAAGTTATAACTTATTAGTTATAAGGTTGATTTTGTGAATGCACAAAAACTTTTAAAATTCCAATTTCTCCAAGAACAAGCTTGGGTAGTAACATATGTTAACTAGTAGTTGATCCTTATAATGCGAGTCTAAAAGAATCAAATGTTTGGCGTGTTAAGGTACTACTATCCTTCTTGCTTGCTTCCATGCTTATTGCCATAATTTTGTTGTTGTTAAATTTATATTCCCACCTATCTACTTCCATAACTTTTTGTAGCCAAGCTTTTCCACCCTCACCTTTCTTGCTTGCCTACTTGTTGAGAAAGAAGATTTCCCACACATATCAATTCAAAATCTATAACCTTTAATAATTGTTTTTTTGGATGCTAATATTAAAAATTTGTTTAACAAATCAATTTCTATCACCTATAATAGCTTGCAAAAAAATGGTGTTTAAGTGCAACAAGTGTAAAGAAGATGGTGTAGGATGGTGCAATGCCAAAACAACCTAACAACCTCTTACTAACAATGTTAGCAAATTCAATTTACTTATAAGGTGATTTCCCATACACATCAATTCAAATCCTTAAGGCAATAGGCAATAGTATGAAGGGTCATTGATCAATGATTAGATTAGTTACAAAATAATGCAAACAATATCCAAGGTTAATTGCATATCTTGTTATCGCAATATAATTTCAATTTCAATTTCTTTTGCTTGAATCTAGCTTGTTCTTTTAGTTTGAATGTCCTTACATTACTTGAAGTTATTGCATATCCACTTGATCTTGTAACTCCACTTATAATAGAGCTAAGTTGTAAAATAATTTTCAATGGTTGTTGCAATGGGTTTTATTGAATTTGCATCATTGTTTTTTGCATGTCGATGTTTTCAATGTTTAAAGTGAATGTGAAGAGAGTGGTTTATGCATTAGCTTCAATAGCCACTAGTTAAAATCTAATGTGAATGCTTTTGTAATTCCAATTTTCTCTTAAAGTGTAACTATTATCTCCTCCATGCTTTGCAATTTTGTGTCAAGGCTAAAAGTCAAACCACGTCCCACAAATTTGAGGTTTAAGATTGTTCATCTTGAAATCAATAGCTAGCTATTTTCCATTATATATATATATATATATATATATATAACATTTACAAGTTACAATTCATTGATATAAATACCACAATGATGTTTGAATGTTCTTGTTTGATGAAGTCAAGAAATTTCTTACTTTTGTGAACAATCAATTAACAATTTGAGCCTTTGATTTGCTTACAAATTGCAATGTTAAATTTAAATAGATTGTAAAGCTACTATGAATTTTCTTGGGTATCCAATAGGTCATTTTTTTACAAAAAAATTCATGGATCCTTTTGGTTAATTAACACTTTCCTCGAATCAACTTCTTTTTGCAAAACTTGCTTTCATTATTCATTTGTGAAAATTTTGAATAGACCAATTAGCACACTATGTTGTAGCTTTTCAATCCCCAATTTTATTCTCAAATGCATGTACATCAAAGGTATGATAAGAAACCTTATGCTATCCTTTTCATCTTTCTTTCCATCTTCACATCATGTATAAACAAATTTTCTCTTTAAAAGGGTTGCAAAATATTGAGAAGAAAAGTTAAGAATAAATTTCAGGAAGTCAATAATCTCCAAATTCAAGAAATCAAGAAACGATTTAAATCTCTATTGAGACAATAAATATATCCTTATGTGTACATGGTTTTAATCATTGTCAAATAATTTAAAATTTGAGTAATAATATGTTGAATTTTTCTAAATTTTTGTTTTGGCTAAAACTAATTTTCAAAGGTAAAGAAACAATTTGATGCTTAGGTGTTGAACCTAAAAAATATTATGGCAATTATTACATTTTAATCAAATAACCAGGAAATTTAATTCAAACCATCAAATCCTCCCATTACCTTGAAAAACACAATCTTCAAGCCTACACACAACCATATTCTATTGAACATTGAAAATTATGGTCCCAATCTACCATTTCCACTAGTCTTTTAAAATTTTCACAGACCTACCAAATTATACATTAAATTGTTAACTCATTCAAGATAATTTTTAAAAAAATTAGACCACCAAATTTAACAATTTCATTGACCATAACATTTTTTTGGCACACTTGCACACAAGTATATTCAACACCTTTTGTATATTTAGTACACTAATACTATAACCCTTGTCCATATACAATAGGGTTTTTAAATATCATCTATTGTTAGCTTTGGTGAATTGTTATGAAAAATTAACTATTAATCACATCTAACAAATTAGAAGTGGGTATGGGAGGTGGGTCCATCACAAGGGGAAGGTTAAACGTAATGAGTTCCATTTCTTATAGTTCAACTTAAAATGGAACCATTTACATCTTTTGAAGTGTAGCTGAAATTTGAAAATCATTGTTTGTTTAACAATATTTTTTATGATTTTTAAAATGTGCTTTAAAGCATGGCCACACTTGATGTTTAAGGCTTGCATTTAACATTGTCTTAACACCAACAAAATGTCAAGAATCACAATATTACAATTTTGAAATTACGATTTATTATCAACTTCATGAACATTATTTCAACATATACACACATGATGTTAATTAGTAATTAACATTGAATTATCTTTTTGGAGTTTATAATCCAATCCACATTGAGGTTGAATTTTCAATTTTGGGGTTTGGAAAGTTTGACAAAAATTTTGCATTTTTTTCATAATTTGCATTTCAAACAAAAAATTCCCAAGTTTTTTTTCACCACAATGTAAAAATTTGCCAAAAAATAAAGAAGCCAATCCACAATGATAGTTTATTTGGTATATATGGTGCAACTTGGGTATATGGTACTTGTATCAATAGTATATTGAAAAACCTATTAGTCAAATATGACCTGAAACAATACCAACCTTACACCAATATTAATACTAGGTTTAATTTATACTTGTGATATACTAGGACAAAATCAGCCTTATGTCTAATACCATCACTAGACTTGTCTAAAAGTTCTTTAAAAGTACCCAATATCAATACCTACCAAGTATGAAAAAAACCCCAATACTAGGACTAGTTTTGATATGTTCAAAAGTTGATATTAGTCCAACACCAATTCACACCTATAAATGTGATCTTTCCCTCCTTTTTTTTGAAAGAATAATAATAAAAATCCTTACAAACAAGGATGCATGTTAAACATTTAATTATTTTGTTGTTTTGGAAATTTTACTCAACATTGATGTTTGGTTATGAAATCTATTTTTTTCAAAGGTTTAAGGCTAGTTAACAATTTTTACTAACACCATCTTAACGTTGATGTCACCTAAGATTTAATGTTAATGTTTTAAGTGTGAATTGGTGATTGACTTTAACATCTTTCACACTAGCCTACCATTAGAGTTAACACCAAGTGTTAATAAGGTCATACATTTTAAAAACCATAACTTGAGTGGGTGTAAATAGGTAAAAAATCATTGAATTATTTTTCAAATAGTTGAAGTTTTTAAATTGTTAATGGAAGGGATTGATTTTTGATATGTTAATCATTGATTGCCTTCAAAAGCTTGTGTTGTGCATTGCAAGATCAATGTCCAACATTAATTAAACTAGTAAAATCACTCACATGGAAACATGCACACAATGGATTACACAACAATTAATCAAATGACATGCACCATTTCCCCTCACTTTGTAAACCAATATTTTGGCTTACTATCACAAACTATTGCAAAAAATGAAAAGTTGATGAAGGAGCTCTCCCTATTTATTATTGGGTGACACTCTAACACATGTGAACTTAGGTATTTGTGTTTTCCAAAAACAAATGCATGATTGTTGATAGATTGTTGTACATTAACTAACCCCACTCATTCCTTATGAGTGGATAACCTCCAAAAAGTTTTGTCTCCAAACTACTTAAGATTTCCCAAAACACATTGCCCTCCTTTCCAAAACTCCAACATCGCTAGTAGCTTAGAAATCCATGTATAAAACCATCATGAATTTCCAAATTGAATTTAGATTTTGAATTTGAATTTTTGAAATTTCTAATACTTGAAGGCTAAATACATTTTGCAATGTCGACATGATACCCACCTAATACTTAGCTCATGCCATGGAATGGGGCAAATGTTGTGACATGAAAATAAACTCGGCAACATGTCTAGTGATAAGATACAAGGTTGTACACTTTTTTTAGGTTTAGGTTGTCTAGTTACCAACCCTTGTCCACCAACCAATATGGATGTAATCTAGTATGCATCCAAGTTATGGATGAAGATTTTGTTTTAGTGATTGACAAGATAGACTACTACATCACCAATAGTCCAAACAATAAAAACAAACACCATCCTCAAAGTGATGAAAGTGATTTGCATCCCTCAACATGATTGCTCTCCCAACTATTTTTGAAATGAACTTTTGTGGAAGAGTCACAAACTTGCAATTTTTTTATTATTTGGAGTGGAGTATTAGGAGTTGTGTTGATGAACTCGAATGTGGTAGCTGACATTAATGGAACACCTTTTCTTCTTCTTCTTCCATTCATGGAACACAAGTTCAGTATATGGCACATAACCCATATCACACATGAGCCCTAACAATCTTTTTAGTTTTGCACGGATTTTAATCATTTAAGGATGGTCTTGATCATCTACCACAAATGTGTGCACATGAAAATTCACTTTGATCTAGGTGTGACTCAATTGTCTCTTCACACCTCCTCTTTCCTTTCTTCGCCATCCAACTTTCTCACAGAGATGAATGTTGCTAGGTCTAGCACCATAGACAACACATTTGATGACAACACATAGCCCAAAGCATTTTCAGGCTCCAACTCAAGAATCTGGTTAACAACATGTTCTCCCATTTCCACATCACCATGAATTCTGCAAGCACCAAGCAAAGGCTTCCACTTACTCACATGTGGTTTGGGGCATCTCCTCACCATACCCGTTGCTTCTTGTAGATAGCTAGCACAACCAAAAAGGTCAACCATGCAAGTGTAATGTTCCAATTTTGCAAAAATCATATGGATTATGCCCATTGAATAACAATGCATCTCTTCATCCACCAAAGCTGCATGGTTACAAGTTGATAGAAGATAAACAAAAATGATATCATCTAGTTGTACACCTTCACACATCAATTCAAAATATTTATAAACTTTCTTACCATGCCCATGCATGGCACATCCTCCAAGTATGACATTCTGAAAGACTACATCACATGATGACATCTTGTTGAACACTTTCTAGGTATCCTGCATGCTCCCACATTTTGCATATATGTTAACCAAGCAATTGCCCACAAAGACATCTAAATCCCATCCACTTTGAACGATCTGCTCATGAACAAACTTGCCTTCATCAATTACAACTAAAATGGCAAATGCATTCAACACCGCCAAATTTTAAGATAACACAAAACAAAATGAATGTGAATATCAAAATCCTAAGACACAAAAAGGATTATAAATTGTGCTGATTGATTTAATTCTGCACATAACTACGATTAGAGGAAATATGCTTAAACAAGGCATCTGTGAAACTTTTTGGTCCCACCATGTAGCCTAAAAGGTTGGGTTTGGACTAAAATTGCCCAAAACATATTTCAATTGGTATAAAGGAAAAGAGGGTGATTGAATCTATAGTTAAGAACATCTCGAGTAATTTGCATACATGACTTGAATCCAATCTGTAACACATAAAACAAGCAATTTTTGGTAATTAGCCTATTACAGATAAGGATTTAATGTTGTAATAGTTCATGAAGACTTTGTATTCCAATATATTATCAAGCTACTAGTCCACACAAATAGTCTACAAATAGTAATGATTGCTTCAAAACCATCTTTGGTTAGAGTAAAGCTCCAAGGAGGTAACACTGAAGTTTTACCTTGTTTAGAAGAAATGTTGAGAAACAATGAGTCTAAATAACAATAGTACATAAGTTTTCACATGCAACCTACAATTCATAGTTGAAATGTGAGTGTCTTGAATTTCACCAATTGAAAAATTTCAATCCTTATCTTTTGTTGTCTCACACCTTTAGTTTGTCATCATCCTCTTCTTTGTCCTAATCCAAACCCCCCTTTTGTTGGTTATTCTATGGTAGGTTGTTGTAACCTTGTTGCAACATGACCCTTTGCACACACCTTGGCCATATTCATAACCATAACCTTTTTTTGATCTAGTGTTGTAAAACCCAAGTTTAAACCTTTGTACCCACATGGATGAACTTCAAAACTAGCTTGAAAATTGTGATGAAAATTAACCTTTACTTTTATAATAATTTATTACATACTTTCCTTGTTGAAGTTTGCTTTCACACATCTTTCAACCATAAGTTGGATTAATTGTTCAATTAAGTTAAGGGATTAAACTATTTTCCTTGCTTCCTTTCCTCTCTTTCCTTCATTCTTTGTTGTTTGATCTATTCAATTACATCTCCATCCAAATATTTTTGCTACAAAATCTCCAAACATTCATTAGATATCACTACATGTGATTTGCTATAATCAACTAATAGTTTTGTGCTTTGTGTCTTGACAATTAAATGGGACAACGATAACAAATTTGCAAATTGAAGTGCTTTTAGTTTGATTAGTAGAAATTTGAACCTTAGGTTAAAGATCATGTGTGCATAGGCTATTATAAGTGTATTGTTAGTTAGCTTAGTGTTTTGATTTATTGAACCTATCTCTTTTACATTGATTCCATTTAAAAATTACTACATGTAATATTTTTGCTCATTGGGTTCCTAGAAACCTTCAGCATTATACCACGATTCAACAAACTCTCCTACATTTGATATGTTTATTAAATTTTTAGTAATTCCACATTCTCCCCAAATTTGATATTCATTGCTTTCTTCATTTAACATGTTTATGTTAGTTGCAATTATGTACATTTCATTAGTCCTGGTCGTATTGCCCATGGCCTTTCAATTCAAAGGCCAAATTCTTATAACCTTAACTTGCTTTTGATGTTTAATTTTGTTAATGAAATGTCCAATGTCTTATTTACTTGACCAACAATTTTTTTTTTGTATGGTTCTTGATAGTTGGACCTAACCATGTTGTTTTTTAAAATAAAAATATTGTAATTTTGAAAGGCTTGAAACAACTTACATCTAAGGGTTATAGTGCATGGGATGTGTGTGAAGATAAAATCACCATGTTTAGCCCAAGGGTTTGTGATTGTTTTATTTTTTCTAGGGTTAAATGTGAACTATGCCCATTTAAAATTAATGGATGCTTATTAATTAAAAAGATGCTTCCACAAATTAACATTGTGAAAAATAACGAGAATGCTTTGAATAGGTAAGATGTCATCCATATTTTCTTTTGCATTGCCATGCCTATCCTTGCATTAATTTTTTTGATGTAGTCATCTTTTATCCCTTCAACCCTAAATATGAAAAACCTTAATAAAAAAACTTTGATTGTGTTTACAACACAATTTATAATCAACCATTCCCTACATTTGGGAATGGTGTTGTGAATCTCTTATTGCTAAACTTTTATGCTTTGATTATCACCTTGCTTGAATTCTTGTTTCATCACAATTCCATATGTGATTTGTTATATACTTGTGTTGAGTGTCAAGTTGCAAGATTTTGGTATAATGAGTTGCATGAATTGTTAGTAAAACCTTGTATTTTGCAAATCTCCAATCCTTTGCAAGTCTAAATGACAATTTTAAATGTTTATGCTTAAATTGGTACCACCAAAAATACTCGAATACCCCATCCCAAAATGGGGTAACTTTAGTTTAAGTGAATTTTGGCACCTTAAATTTGAGTTGTTATATATGATTGAAAGTCCATATGTTTGCATTCTAAGAATCTAGTCAACATTTTCCTCTAAGAACACATTAATTAGGTTAATTTTTATTGACCAAAATTTCCCATTTGGATGGTCAAACAATAAGGTCAAAGGAATGTTGAAAAAATTATTAGCCCTTTTGATTGATGTTAATCTTCTTTCCATCGTGCCCATGGAATCTTTTAATGGTTTTGAATTCTATTTGTTTTTTCATGCTAACCATGAGTCTTTGTTCTTATTGGTCTTTTGTTTTTTTGGTTTCTTCAAAGGGGATGTTCTCCTTGTTTTAAGCTAGATTGGGTTGAATGTTGGTTTGTGTGAATTGAACTAGCTGATCTAATAGGGTATTATGTTGTCTACAAGGCAAAATATTGAACATCATCTTGTTCAATGATCTTTTTGGCCCTATCCTCCAAAATATAAAGGGGATGTGCTAGTGCCCCATAGAAATTATTCCCTTGTCCTTCTTAAAATTAAACCAAAAACAATGATTCAATTAACTTAATTAGGATACATTTCATGTGCATGTTGTTATGTTTGCCAACATTTTGAAATAAGTTCAAAGAAATTTGCAATGTCTACCAAATTTAGATCCTCATCTATTGTTGTTGTGTAAGCTATAGGTATAAATCTTAAGTTATGGTGGGTTGGAACACGCTAAAACCTACATCTTTTCATTCTATTTGCTTAGCTATCCAACAATAATATAAATACATGTTAAACCTTTCCTTATAAACTTCATCTATGAACTAGATTTTGCACTCAAGAGATTGCTCCTTTGCTTTCACCTTTATTTATTGTTTACTTTCACCTCTACTTGCTCATATCTATTTTCACCTTTATTTGTTCATCTCGTACTTTTGATTGTCAACATTTTTCACTAGGGGAACATGAGTTCATAGAAGTCTTGGAGCTCATTTTCTAGACTCTTTGGCAACTTGGACATGTTTAGCTATTGCAGAAAAAGTTGGATAGCTTGTTGAAAAATTGAATTCATGCATTCTAGATTTGAGTTTGTGATGTTTGGTTTTGGTGGGAAAGTTTGTATATGACATAGGATGCTTTTGATTTTTCATGGGTTTGATTTTACATGTCAAATGTTTTAAGGGTTTGCAATTTTGAGGGTTGTTTTATTGATGTCACTATACCATATATCCTCTCATAACAAGATCCCTACTTAATGAACCTCAAGCTTTGTAAATATGCCCTAGATCACAAGCTTAAACCAAACAATGAAAACCCCATTTGGAAATGTTCTTGGTGATTGTGTGGTCTTTTGTGTACACTAGATTCATTATACAAGCCTAGTTCCAAAAAATGATCTAACATGATGACAAAAGAAGTTTATAAATTTGGTTCAAATAGGATCTTTTATGAAACACTTTTCTATCCTATGTTGTGCCAATTGGTCAAATCTATAGCACAAGTTGTGCTATGAAATTTCACAACTATCCCCAAATCACTAAACAAATTAATTCATATCCTTAAACATTGAATTTCAATATATGTTATACATATGCAACACCCATGCACAAACACAATTTTTGTTAGAAAGGACAAAAGTTTGCAAAATACAACCAACTATTATTTTTCACCCAACATTGGGTTGCCAAGTTGTGCAATGAATGGTACTCTGAGCTCATTCTTCAAACTTCATGGAACATTCCCATTTTAAAACTGTTGTTGGTTTGAACTTGTGATGAGGACTAGAAGAGGCATCTGAGGTGCTTTAGCTTTGGCTGTAACTTTACCTTGACCCTAAAAACATGCATAAGAAGATCATGGCAGGCCCAAAAAGGGCAGTTAGATTTGGTCTAAGTGGGTGTTATAAGTTTCCTTATTTAGAACAGAATTTGTCAGCTTCACTGTAGTTGGTTAGCCATCTAAATTAAGTATGTGGGGGGAGTATTAATTACATACAAACTTTCAATTGTTTTGATGTTCCAAGTTATGCTACTTTCTTCTCCAATACACATTTTAGTTCTCTTGAAGGCCTTTTGTGTGACTCTAATTTGCTGTGTTGAGAAATATGGGTGTTTCAATGTTGTAAGCCAGGTTCTATACTTTTTAACTCCAAAACCAGAAAACACAGCATTTATCACTTACTATTTGAGTTACTAGTGTGGCATATATATGCCTTTGGCCCAAATATTGTGAACTCCTTATTCAAACTAATTTTCCCTTTCAAAATCAGTTTTATATAATTTAATTGATTCTCAAAAAAAAAAATGATTCAAAATTCTATATATATATATAGTCCCTTAGGTCTAGAAATTATGAAATTGCCTCCATTAAATCCTATTCATTGACACCTTTCTAACAATTACAAAGCATGCTCCAATTTCTTTTCTTTTTTATTTAAAAAAAGTAATTTCAATTACAATATTGTTGAACATAAAAAAAAAACTCTTGCATCATAGGTCTAAACATTAAAGAACCAACTTGTTGGTGCACCCCCAACTCATCATCAAACGGTAACAAGTACATGCCTAAGGGCATTGTGGTTTGGGAGATCTCAAGATGACAAACAAACAAACAAACAAACACACCACCTTTCTTAATTGATGGATTAATTAAAAATTAATCTATTGTTATTACAAATTAGTTGTGCTTAGCCACAAATTGCAACAATTTTTTTGACCAATTGCATATATCGAACAACCAAAAAATAATGAGGTCCTACACCCCCATCCTCCATTCTTTGCTAAGAAGCACCAAATCTAAAAACCTTATGGTATGATTTGGTTGTGGAGCATCAAGCTAATTGCCCTAGTGATCTAGGGTTCAATTCTCTATTGGTCATGCCTATTATGTAATAGTTGCCAAGTGATAATTTTGTGCACTACCAATCATAAAGCTTGGGAGAACATCTTGCAATAAACTTGGCTCATAGAAAGGTACCACCCTTCTAGTGGTTAATCCCTAAGGGCAATCCAATCTGTTCATCCATCCATGAATAAGATTACAAAACTAATCCTTACATTCAAAATTGGTTACACACTTAACAATTTCAACCGAAATCATCCAAGGGATGATGAAATTGACCCTAAGCCCATAACTTAGGGACCTTTGTTTTGTTAGTGACCTACCACAAGGTACCACCCTGGCCTCTCATTGGCCCGATGATGCTATAACCCTTCACTGAGTATCAGGATGAACATTCCACAACTGCTCCTTACATGGATGAAAATGAAGCACCTCATCAGGACAATAGCCGGTTATGTCTTGGTAACCAGCTTGAGTTGCCTGGTTACCAGAAATAACCTGGCAACTGATTATTTTCCATAACCAGGCAGGTTCTAACTGGTGGTTACCTGGTCCATTGTCCTCCAACTCAAAAGAAGGGAGGGATGAGTGCTTTTAGTAGGACTTTTGTGATGCAGCAAAGTGATGATCATCCATATGAAGATGTGGCAAAAGTCACAATATAAACCAGATATATATGAAGTACAAATCTTTTATCATCCTTCTATATAAGGCAAATATATATTTAAAAAAAATCCACTTTCTGGCAATTGAAACCTTTAAAAAAATCACTTCATTTTGGAATTTTTGATTTTTTAATTCCACTTTTTGATGAAATTTCGCAACTTAAAAAAAGGTTGAGAAGGATAATTGGTGCCATGTGTTTAATTAATTAATTAATTAATTACTTCAATCTTGTGATATTGAAAAAAAATTTCCAAAAATTTAGCAAAATTATTCAAAAAAATTTTACACTGCAAAAGAAAAAAGAAAAAAGAAAAGAAAAGAAAAGATTTCTAAAATTTTCCAACTTTTTTGGCTAAAAATAGCAACAAATTTTGTAGGAAAAAATAAAATTGAAATCACTGGAAACTTCTTGTGGCAACCTTTTTTCTGGTACCACAGAAGCAACCTAGTAATAACTTACACCTTCCTTCTCACTATTGCAGAAGCAACTTAATAATAACTTGCACTTCATTTTCCAATGATGATGATACTACCTTAACTGTCCGTGGCCACTGTCCGTCCGTAGTCAGGGGAAGCTTCATTCTTCCTTTACAATATATAATACACTCAACTAGGGCAAAAATTACCTCCCCCAGCAAACCCCCCAAGAAACATACATATCACGTTTCCATACTTCAAAAGTTCAAAGTTCAAAAGCACAAAAAGTTCAAAGTTCAAACCCTTCACAAAAGTGGGCATATACAAAAGCTGACTTCACTCCACTACCATAATTGTAGCCAGAAGAGCATATAGTGCTGAATCTTCACAGGATAATAATCTCCTCCTTGAAGTAAGTGCCCAATGAGTGAGAGCCCAAACAAAAGAAATGGAAATTGGGCAATCACAACCTTACTTAACATTCGGTGTTAGGACTCTCGTACTCTCGTATTAAGTACCCTAACACCAAGCTAGTCATTTTGGACCTAAACCTATTTACCAAAGACAATTTTATGTTAACATTCACTTAATGTTAAATAATCACCCATTTAACATTGGGTGCCACCTAAGATGCCACCTAGATTTTCACTTAACATCGACTTAACATTAGGTGTGAATGCACCTTTACAAATGGTTTGATTGATTTAGAAGTTCAAAGGGTTGTAGGATCTTTGACAATAAGTGCCTCTTTTAAAGGTGCATTCACATTTGATTGTTGGGGACTTTAGTGTTAAGTCCCCCCTAACACCATGCTAACCATTCAAGACTTGAACCTAGTTACCATGAATTTTTTTAATGTTAAGTTAACATTCACTTAACATTAAGCTTTAAGTCATTTAACATTGGGTGCCACCTACGATGCCATTTAGATTTTCATTTAACATTGACTTAACATCAAGTGTGAATGCAACATTAAAGAATAATTATTGATGTGGGTGATGAATGATAACTTTGCATCTCAAGTTTAAACAAACCATGGGTCAAAAATTAATCAATTGGGTTGATAGTTTTTGACCTTGTCTATTGTTAATTTTTTGATTTATGTATGACTAGAACTCAATCTGTTATTGTGGCTTAAACTTTTTGTAGAACCATCCACACCCTTTACCTATAGAATGAACACAAAACTAACAAGAGAAAGCCTCTAGATCCCTTGGCTAACAATGCTATATTAACACATTGATGAAAAAAAAAATGTCAATTTATTGGTGTAGAAATCCAAATACCCTTTATGGTGAGAAAGAAAAAACACATCATTAGGGTGCCAATTGTTATGTAACATGTCATGTGCCTGAGTTAGCATTGTTGCATACATTCCCTAAAAAATGGCAACTCACAAAATTAAATTTGTTTGGGGATCAGTAATGACATGATGATAAGGCAAATGAAGAATTAAGCACCTAAATTTGAACCTATGCATGATTTGAGGTGGGTGTAATGATGATTAAAAAGATATGTAATATATTATGTTTTAAAAAAAAATGTTTGTGCAAACTTTTTGAAATGTTTCCTAAAAGATGATGAACCCCTTTCTTTGAAAATTGTTTGAAAAGAGGGATGCAAGCATGTGCTGTTGGGAAAAAAAGGTTGCATTCTAGTTTCAATTGGGCTTGGAAGCAAACTAAAATTGTTAACCCCTATAGATTTTAATAAGAAAACAATGGTATTATAAGAATCCAAAAGCAATTATTGGAACCATAAGCATGTGGCTCCCCAAGTAAGCCACCATGGCAATGGCCTTGAAGAAATGAGATTTATCCCCAATCTAAAGATGGGAAAAATGGCTTGGCAACAAACTAGGGATTAAACCTCTAAACATTAAAAAAAAAACCCAAATGCAAAACCTCGAAAAACTTAAAGGACGATCAAATCAAAAGAGGTCAATTGTTGTTAAAAATTTGAGAATGGGGGAAAATAATGAAAAAGATAAGATGGCCTTTAGACACAATGACTAAAAAAAGATCTTAAAAGCCACCTAACCAACTTTAATCTTGAAAGTGCTTCTATGTGGCTCCCATTCTCATCCAAGGCCTTTTGGAAAAAGAACAATGTGAAAGAAGTGGAACCAAATGGAATGCCCAAAACCTTATTGCCATCTAAAAAGGTGCAAAAATCAACAAGAGGGGAAAAGCCAATGTGTGGGTTGGAAAAGGATTAAGCAACACATTCATTCCGTTGTATTGCCAGCCTCATTAAACCAAATTAAGAAGCAAAATGGTCTTGTTGAAGGCATCATGAACAATAGAGGTGAGGTTGATGATATGAATGTCATCAACCATAAAAGGGAACAAATAAAAGAAAAGTTTTCATGAGAAAGGTCTATTATTTTTTCTTATCATTTTTGTTTATCATTTATTTCTTTCCTTTTCTTGTTTTTTATATTGTGTGACGAGCTAGTAGAGCTATGAAGGTTTAGCAATTTTTTTCCCTTCCTTTCCTTTCTTTCTCATTTCATTCTCTTTTTTATCTTATTGTGTCATTGCAAATTGTTTTATGAGATTTTTGTTTTTTTTTCAACTGCGTTGTTTGGTGCAATTGCATTATTTTTGGGGGTGTTTGTTACATGTTTTGCACTGTTCAATGCAATTTCATTTCTTTTTATACTTGTGTTACATTGCTTGTTGAATAGCAAAATAATCTTTTAAATATTTTTTTGGCTATAGTTGTGTTGTTTAACTATTATTTTTCTTTTTTTTGGTCTTGCGTTTTTTTGGGATTCTTGCTTTACACTATGTTTCATTTTTATGTTGTACTTGTGTTTGCTCGGTGTGTAGTGTAGCTATGTTGTTTTTGGTGTTGTGCTACAATTGTCACCATTTTGTTTTGTTTTGTGTGTTTTTTGTTGTTTAGAAAGAGACGAGGACTTGACATCATTGGTTTTTTTTGCTCTCCTTCTATTATGTTGATAATAATATATTATTTTAGTTTTACATGCAAGGTTTTGTATTTGGAAAAATTGAATGAAGTTGTAAAGAAATCAATTAAATTGAACTTTCAAAAAAATGGTTAAATGGCTTTTGAACCAATTAATCACAAGTGGTATGTAGTATTTCAATGTTCATGTTCATACCCCTATCCTTAAAACACTTTGGCAATGAAAATGAAATTAATCATGATATGTATAACAAACTCACATGTACAAGTTCAAAAAATCTCGATATCAATACTAAACAAATTTGTTTAAATGGACATACCCACCCAACATTTGTTCATTTAACCACAATTCTCAAAAAATCAAGGAGCGCATGTGTTTTGATATATAACAACGGTTTTCAAAAAAATTGAAAAAGATCAAAAATTCTTGTTCTTAATAAATTTTTTTTCCCCCATTTTTTTTTTGGGGCGATGCATGACAATAATTTTCAAAAAATTAAAAACAAAGTTGAATCACCACTTTTATAATTGGTTCTTTCATGAAAATCATTGATTATTTGAGGCTTCTAAAATCAATGGGTTCTTTGATTTCAATTTTTGAAAAAAAATTAAAATTAAAAATTCTCTAATTTTGAAAAAATAAATTGAAATAAATGACTATAGACAAAACCAAATACCAACCCAAAAATGGTTATTACATGTTTCTATGCTAAGTGCCAAATTTGAATGTGGTTAATACCATCTTGTTATCCTCTAGAATAAGACATATTTATGGCATTGTTCTTTAAACAAATTTAATTGAGGCCAAAAAATGGTTTGATTTTTTAATATATAAGTTAATTGCAAATTTGAAGTGAACATTCCCCATTTCGAGCATATATAAGGAAAATAATAGAGGTGCAAAAATGCAAGAGATGCATTATTTAATCTTTACATTAATCTTACTTATTTAAAAACTTAAAAATTCAAATTATTTCATTTACATTATACATAACAATTTTTTTTTTCCTAACAGGAGAATAAAAATGCAACCAAACCAAATTTGCATAAGAAAAAAACACTTGTAATAATAATGAACTAAATCTATGAAATACATGTAAAAATAAAATCATTTCCCTCCCATTATATAAGTTGAAGTCCAAAATATTTAATCTTTTAAGCTAGTAGGGGGGGGGGGGGGGGGGGGATGTCCCAATTTTTGGTGAGT
>Ga0116227_10001049_pt1 | contig 59514 bp, 35 predicted proteins | sample S1TSphgellanicum_FD_89693 | JGI IMG/M metagenome (GOLD analysis project Ga0116227, IMG submission 89693) | Host-associated microbial communities from peat moss isolated from Minnesota, USA - S1T2_Fb - Sphagnum magellanicum MG | ecosystem: Host-associated > Plants > Peat moss > Unclassified... | reverse complement strand
CATTTTTCAAAAATCCTCATATAAAAATAGACCTATTACCTAGGGGTCAAAATCCCTTAAGCTACTATATTCTATAACGAATTTAAACACAATATCTTTGCCTTGGTAGGCAAGGCCAATAAATGTTGATGCTTGTTTAATATGGTGTGTTTTTGCAATAATGATTTACAACATTTGGTTAACATGTGTTCACTTGAACGAACGTGCATTCGGAACTCTATGGACTAGTTATAAAATGACACATAGGGCATTTAGTTATAGCTTTAACCTATAATAAAAAAAACATAGCAATAAATCATGCGAGAAAACAATAAATATTTTCTAATATATTTTTGAACACATGACATTGTTTTGTTTCTATCGCCCTAAACTAGAAACTCTCTTCCAACTCATATTTGAAATTTTTTCTAGTGTGATTTTTAGGTGTAACAAACATATTATTTGATTTTTTTCATAATTTTGTTTATGTAATAGCCTCTAGTTAGTAGCTATTTTAATTAAAAGAAGTGATTTCTTATCATTTGGGCAAGTTTTTGATGCTTTAGGGCTTAAACTTGTGAGTGTTCTCAGTGATATGTTTGCAAGCATTTTCTAAATTTTAATATATTTTTAAGTTAAATTTTTGATTTTGAATGCATCCAAAGCTTTTAGTTGTGTTTTTAGACACATTTTGGTTGATTTGAATGTGATTTTACAGGCTGAAGCTTCGACCACATAAGAACAAGTAAGAATTTCTTGAAGGTTAGTTTTCCCAAACCCAAGCACACATTCTAAACATTTGATCTAATCACATGGGCTTAATATATATTGTGAATCTTGGTGCAACTTTTCATAATTTGGTCTTACATCCCTTAAACCCATATATAATAGTCTTTTATTATTATATGTTTATTTGAATTTAAATATACATTTCATGTTTTTTAATGCATTCTACATGAGTGCATGCACTATTACTCAATTTCTTTTGCTAGATTTGGATCAAATGCGAACATTTTAGAACAAAAATCTACACCTTGCACCTAATGTGGATTGTAAAGGTGATTTTTTTTCATTTTAGTACAACCATCAATCTTTGTTACATTAAAGAGTGGAAATTTTATTTTGTAACGTTAAATTGTTACATATACCTATTTAATTTGTTTCAAACAATTTCGTTAAATTTTGTGCATGTAAAGCCTTATAGCAACAAGATGCAATTTAGGGTTTTATGGGAGCATTTGTTAATAAATTTCAGTTTTAAACTATTGTTGAATAGTTTTCTTGACCATATTTTTTGTTGCAGTCTTATTTTAAATGGCCACTAATAGTCCAACAACAAGCTCTGCAAAGGTTCATTAGTCAAATGAAATGGTTCAACATTTTTTGGAGTTTTATTATGACAAATACATCCATTGTGAACATGGGATTTTGAAAAATGGCATTACATCCAACATGGGAATGAGATTACATCCAACATTTTAAGGAAGTTTGGGCTCACAATAACAAAAGAAAATTGTAGAAACAAAAATGATTGGTTATGAAAAAAACACAAAAAAAAATTGAGAGGAAGTGGTCAAGACTTCTGGAGGGACCCCATCCTTTTGGCAATGGTATGAACAATGTGAATTTTTTTGAGGTTGCATTCCAAAAGTTGCAGGCATGTTGGCTGTTATGGATAATGGCATTCAAGTTCCTTACATATGACAAACAATTGAGCTTGAAGAAGAATATGAACAATATTGGCCCAAGGAGCAAGACCCAATATTTGATTTAAATAAAGATTGTGAGGTGGTTAGTCTCCGAAGGAGGGTTATTATGGGCCTTATTCAACCCTTTAAACCCAAGAAGTGATGGTTGAAGCTCTTGGACTTGAATTCCCTGGTGAAAAAGTTTGCAAAAATCCTTAGTGTTGAAAGGAAACCAAGTGGAATATGTAAACGGAAAAGGCCTAACACCCATCTAAGCCTATTGCATAAGCAATGGACTGATTTGTGGACACAATATTGCCAAATGGTGGCATGGGGGAGATTAATTTACAAATGGTTTGGGACCACATTGCACTTGCCCAACAAATGCATTTAGATTGTTGAACATTGGAGTTACATTTATGTGAAGAAACCATGGAAATGGAATGATAAAATATGGCAATGGAAAAACATGCTAACCCATGTAATGAAAACATAAAAATCTAGCTTCGTCTAATGAAGCTAGACTTTGAAGGACATAAGCATCCATCTTGCAATTAAGAGAATTTTCAATGCATGTTTTTTTCAAGTATTAATTAAATATCACTTACTCATACATGGTAAATTTTTATCACTACTAGAAAACATGTGGTTAAATCAATGTGCAAACCACTCATTTTGTAATGGTATCATTATAGTGAGTTTTTAGTAGACTTCATGGTTTAGGGTAGTGATTGGTCCTCGGTGGGATAAAAAAACCATTGAATAGGTGATTGGGTGGTTTGGTTCAATTTTTTTGCTGGTTTTTTTAAGGATGTTTGAGTAATAGATGTATAATTAATGGTTTTATGGGTGGTTTCATGCGATGGTCAATAAGGTGACTAGTCAAACCTTGGTCATGACATTTATACATTGGCCATCTAAGTTAAACCACCTAGTATTTAAGCATTAACCACTTAAGTTATATCACATGGCATTTAAACATTAACCACTTAGGATATGCCACATGGCTAGAACCTAAACAACCTAGGTTAAAACCAATACTTTGCCTAAAACTAAGTATTAAGGTTTAAGAACTTGAAGTTTAAGCATAGGTCTAAGAACATAAAACCTATAACTTAGGCAACTAGGCTTAGGTCGAGGCACCTAAAATAGGTTTAGGTAACCTAGGCTTAGGTCTAGGCACCTAAAGTAGGTTGCACCTAAAGCTAGGCCACTAGACTAGGCCTAGATATAGGTTGCCTAGGTAAGTAGATATGTAGGCCTAAATAGGTAGGTAAGTAGGCACCTATTTGTTTTTTGGTGACAAGCCTTTCTTATTAGTTCATCACAAGTAATTTTTGCATTTTTGAATATATATAATGCATGTATTGTGTGTACACTAATGTTTTTTCATCTAGTTATATAGTTTACAAAGTTCAATTTGACAAAAGATATGGAATAAGTTTATAACATTATCTCACATCATCCTTTGTCCCATACAAAAGTACCCAACTTTGACAATTTTTATCATTTTCATACTTTGTCCAAATGAAAATAAATAGATTTCATTCTTAAATTTTTTTCCAATATCTACACATTTAGAAAAAAAATTGAACCAAAAATATTAAGTAATTTGACCAAAAATGCATTTGAATCTTCACTACTTCATACCTTGAAAAACAATGATATCTTGAAGATTTTTTTTTTCTTTTTTTTCATAAAATGATTTGTCAATAAACATATTTAAAATATCAACATGGTTTATATATATATACATACACTATTTCCCCACCTTTTAAAAATATAACGAACCAATAAAAAAATTTAAATGTCATAATTATTAATCTATACACATATTTTATTAATTTCGTTTTTTTTTCAAACTTTATCGTGAGTAATAAATTTGAATTTGAATTTTAATGTTCTTTTGAGTTCATTAAATGAAATTTAATATAATTTTTTAAAAAATTCCAAATTTTGTGACCACATATATTAAAACATCAATAAAAATCAAATTTTAGATTTTTTGTTACCCATCAGATGGAAACATGAAAAAAATGTCATTTTGGGGCGTGTTGATTTCTTTTGAAATTCTTTGGATGTCATTAATAAGAATATGTTCTATTATTTAATGTCAAAAGTTCAAAGAAGATATTCATTTAAATAAGCCTTTAAACAAGAGTCCCAACTTGAATGTTTTAATTATATTCTAGGCATTAAGTTTTATTTAATTTTATGGTTTCAAAAAAAAGGTAATAATAAATAGGTACTTAGATAGGTGGGTAGGTAGTACATAATAGGTAGGTAAGTAAATAAATAATGAATAAGTAAATAGGTAAATAGCTAAGTAGATAGGTAGGTAGGTAATTACCTACCTATAATTACTATATAGGTAGGTATGTATGTATGTATAGTTTGAAATTAAAGAACTTTCATGTGGTTAGCCCAAGTACTTTTAGCATATATCTTATTAGGAAATGCAATATTTATATTAATTGTTTGAGGTCAAAGTTGTGTTTCGAAAACCTTAACCGTCTATTAAATATGAGTTTTCTAATTTTGAAATAATGCATTTTTAATCCAAAAAGATGTTAACCTAGAAATTTGCTCACCTTCAAATTGCCTTGGCATTTGTAAATCATTCAAATTAATTTGTTCGTCCATGAGTGGACCATTGACCATCAATTGTTCATTATGCATTCTATAAAAATTATGTAAAGCGCAACAAGTTCGTAATGATTTGACCTAAATAATGAATTGTGAAGGCTTTTAAAATTCATCATCTATTTTTAAGGTGTGCAAAGGCATTTTTGATCTTCACTTGCCATTTTCGTAATTCCTTATCAAAATCATCTTTTGCTTCATCTCCCAATCTTTTTTTGTGGGCAAGCTTTCATGATGTTGATCAAAGGCATCACAAACAACTTGCAAAACCACATTATAGTGGTCATGTTTATTCCAATAGTTTGTTAGAACAAGTTTAAATGTTGGCTTTTTAGCAAGCTCGATGTGTAAATCATCAATGGGTTCCACACATTTGTGGAATCCTTGTAAGTTCCTTGAAGGCTTGGATGATTTTAACCAATCTTTGATCATGTGGAATGTTAATGAAATGTGAAATTTTTTTGTCCTTGTTTGGTAAAACTTCAGGGATGAGAATTGTATATTTGATCACTATATTAACCCTTGTCCCATAAACATTTGCAATGGCTTGATTAAGATAACTAGTAGCCAATCATTTCAACACCATAACCACTATCCTCTCAACTTCTAGAGGCTTTAGGTGATTTATAGTTAAGTGTAAGGTCTCAAAACCCATACATAATATGAAAAGTGTTATAACTCATCCTATATTCCTTCAACCACTTATTGTCTCAAACCTCACTAATACAAATACAATGCCAAACAACTTCATGCATTGTTTTCCAATTGTGGATAAAATTGGGAATTTCCACCATTTGCAAAGTTACCTCTTCCTAATGTATTCATGAACAAAAACAATGCAGAAAAAAAAAACAAAAACATTCTCAATGGACATGTTTGCTTGAAATAAAAAAGAAGACACAAAAAGATCAATGGGATCTATTAGCACCGGCACACAATGTACTTAGAAAAAAACCTATAAAAGTTGAAAGCATTGACACATATGTATGTTTTCTTTGGTAATATGAATCCACACCCAAAAAAAATTGAAAGTAACTTGGGACCCTAAATTTTTTTTAAAGCAAAATTTTAAGGTAACTTTAAAATGATTATTTTTTTCATTGGTCTTTGATTTGCCCATTTGGTAGCTCATGGTTGGATAACATTATTCAAAAGTTAAATATTCAAAAGTTAAGCTATAAATAGGAGTAGGGCCTTAAAAATTTAAAATGTGCAAATGCAACTAATGCTAGTGTGAACCAAAAAATAGTTCCAATCCATGTTGTTGGAGTGGACCTAGCCATGCATTTCACTTGTAGGGAGCCAATGCAATCCAACCTTCATGGAATGGATGTCATTTCTCGACAAAACCTTGACTTTAAAATTACACCCAACTTGCATTCCATGAAACAATTGTGTACAATCATAACAATAAACTAAAGAATTATGTGCAACTAAATCACATTTCTTCATAAGAAAGTTCATTAAAAATTAATAATGAAAAAAGAGGTTGAGAAAGTGAGCTTGTTCGTTCACCGTGGTCATAGTAATTGGTTAAGCAAACCTTTCTTTGGTTAACCAACCCCTAAATGTTAAGACAATGGGATTTTACATTGAAAAGAATTCATACTATGAATGCATTCAGGCTTTTTTTTTGGAATAAATGAAGTTCATTGAAGCCATTAGCAATTTGAAAATGTCTAAAAAGCATATGTTGTATTTGCAAGCCACATATGGAGTCAAAACACTTGATCATAATTTTAACTATATAAAGGAGAAAAACCATAGTAAATTAGCCCAAAACCATAGTGAATGTTTTACTAACGTGGCATCGATTTTGAACAAGGCAACCATGATCATGAATGTAATTGTTCTTATGGGTCCCTTTTGCAGGCGAGTTAATAACCAAGAATAAAATTAAAGAAGTACGTAGCATAACGTTGTCAATGTATGGCATTTGTCACCTTTGGTTTGATGACATGCTTTGGCATTGTTCAAGGTAACGAATATTTAGTTAGATTTTTTTTTTTTGGGGGTGCAAATTTAAGCATAAAAAACCCAAAAAATGATTTTTAGGGTTTGTAATTGTTAGATTTTGAAAAAAAATGGGAAATTGTCAAATGTTTATAGTAGGTTTTATTAGGAAATCAATAACATAGAAGGATGTGTAAAGAGCTCATAAATTTTTTTCTAGTATATGTGGAGGGGTGAATGAATTAATGAGTGGTTCAAAGGACTTTTAAAAAGTCCCAAAAATTCTTGTGAAAATTATTTTATAATGTTAAATTGGCAATGTTGAAATTTTTATAAATAAAATAAAAATGTTTCAAGAGAAATGAAGAATCAAAACTTGTTCTAGCCAAGGGCCAGTTTTGGTTTGGAGGGCCGTTCCAGTTCCAATTCTGGTCTGGATTCTTTTGACTGGTTCTCATTGGCCGGCCTAGTAGTAGCTCAAGAGCCTCTCACATTATACCATAGCCTCGGGTCTAGAATAATTAATTTTTCTCCAAAAAAATTGTTTAAAAATCTGAAATTATTATTTGTTTCACAATCTACTATGATATTGTTATATAAGGAGTGAAATTCTTCAGATTATAGTGTGCAATAATTATGATGGTTTTCCATACTTCAGCTTCATATTTTCACAAAAAAGTCATTTCACTATTTTAAGATGATCATTATTTTGGCTAAATCACCAAATTGTAAAAAGAAAACATTCAGCTTCTATAGCCCACAACCTCCACCCTAAATATGATATTCTGCATATCTTATGCTTTAGGACCATTTTAGGTGGGGGGGGTCCAAGGTCCGAATTCATAGGAACTAATTGGGACTCATTTGAAACAAGGGGTGTGTCACACTGTGGGCTTGCCATTTCCAATAGAAAGTATCTTAAGGCAAAAGAACAATTATGAAGACTCAAATATTCTACCATGCAAAAATATAATTTTCAAAACATCCTCTAAAACAAAATTAAAATCCTTCAAGATATTATAACTCTCTAACTAATCTTAAGTTTCAACACAAGCCAAAATATCATCTTTCAAAGAATCCTCCTATAAAAATAGACCTATTACCTAGGGGCCAAAATTCCTTAAGCTACTACACTCTAAACACAATATCCTTGCCTTGGTAGGCAAGGCCAATAAACTGAATCCTTGAACCCTGCCTTGGACTCTAGGTTGCATCTTAGGTTCTTCAAATCATAACTCTTTTTCTGGGGTTCAAACCAATTGACTTTCCCTCCAAAATGGCGCCATGTAGGTTTAGCCTTGATTGCCACTCTTTGGTCTTGGACCCTCATCTAAAGGCCATGGGTCCAGTTTATGGCTCTCCATCCAAGAGGATTGCTCTATTTTATTGGACCTTGAACCCTGATCTAAAGTGGCCCTTGGTTAATTGAAGCACATGCTTATCTTCTTGAAAATAGAGCAATCCTCTATATTCTTGATATATATCTTGAATATAGAGGTACAATAGGTATCAGGGTTTAATATGGTGAACTTAGAAAAGTATGTACCCTATACAGTAAACTCTCTTTAAACTAATATCCTTGGGACCGGCCGGAAGTTTACACAAATTATATGGGGGTAACAAAAATCATTCCGGAACCTGCGAGAGCAGCATTGAAGGTCGTGGAGGTTAGTAGAAGGTTGTGGATCATTGGGAAAAGTAACAGAACTTTGTAGAGCTTGGTGGAGGATCCAAGAAGCATGTAAAAGATCATATGACATGAGTGGTAGAAATCTTGACAGAAAGTGAGGTTGTGGAAAGTTGCACTCTGGGTACTCTCGGAATACATGTACATATGATGTATTAGTTTATAAAATGCTATGGGACCGGAAAAAAATATTGAATATCAGTTTATGGAGAAATTATTAGATTAAGTATGAGGCCTGACACGGGCCTGTGCCCGCATATTAGTTTAGAGAGAATATTAGTTTACACAGTATTAGTTTAGAGAGAGTTTACTGTATCTCTAGAGGAGGATTCTGTTCCTTCAAACAACAACAACAATAAGTGGATGAACAAAACGGGCCCCATAATGTGCAAGGACTTGTGAACCTTCAGAATGATAGGTGTGTTCACACTAGGTGTTAGGGACTCTACTAGTGTGGAGTCCCCTAACACCATGCTAGTCATTGAGGACTTAACCCTACTTGCCATGAAAACTTTATGTTAAGCTAACAATCACTTAACATTAAGTTATTGCCCATCTAATAGTGGGTGCCACCTAGGATGCCACCTAGATTTTCATCTAACACTGACTTAACATCAAATGTGAATGCATCATAAGTGAAGAAAGTTAATAAATCAAATGTGAAGTGGAAAAAAAAAAAAACCTGTAAATAAAAATCAAGGATGTGAACCCATCCAGCAAAAGTACAAGGCAAATAAGAAGACAAGTAGACACAACTCAACTCAGAGAAAAAACAAAAGCAAACAATCAACAAAAAAAATAATCAGGCAAAGACCTTATGCATGCATAGAGGAACTCATGGTTACGAAATGACAATCAACAATAACAAAGAAATACCTAAAACAAAAAAGCTACCATCTGCCACAAATCCGCTAGTGAGAAGGTTACAATCTTTTTGTGTTGTATTTTTTGAGGATTATTAAATGCTGAACATCAATGGCAGGTACAATATAATGCTTTAATATACTGGCCCATACAAAAGTAAGAACCTGTATCTCCAGACAAGGAGGATTCTGTCCTTGCAAACAAATAACAAAAAATCTTCTCATTGTGTACTACCCTAATATGGGCCCCTTATGGCAATTTGAAACCAACAACAACAGCTGAAATAGTACATGTTGCATTGAAGTTCCTAGAAAATGAACTTCATCAAAGTATCACATAATGAAACAACGTTCCTCAAAATATGTGGGGGAATCAAATGAAAACAAATGGTACATGAAGTTCCCCAAAAAATGAACTTCATCAAAGGAAGTACCACCTGGTGAACATTCCTAAACATGTGGGAACAACTGAAAACGAATGATAGATGAGATGATGAAGTTCCGGAAAATGAACTTCATCAAAGCATCACCTGGTGAACAGTTCTCAAAAATATGGGAACAAATGTTCCATATGAAGTGCCCAAAACACAAACTCACAATTGTTCACAGTAACAGCCTTATTAACATTTTTCAAAATGTGGGAAGAAATGAACACAAGATGATTAAAAAATTCCTCAAAATGTCGTCAAAATGTGACAACTAACTTTGTTCTGTAGTCTCTCTCCTTCACTGGAGGAGGAGGCAGAGCCAATGAACAAGCGATGAAATGAGATTGCCTAATAGCTCTGCCTCCTTATTTACAGGAGCCAGAGCCCAATGAACAAGCAGCTAGCTCATCAAATAGTGTTTTTTTTTTTTCCCCTTCAATTTTTTGATATAAAAAATTTGACAAGGTTTTCCAAAAACATTAGCAAAAAATGTCCAATAAGTCCATTTCACACAAGAAAAACCAAAAGAATTCCCAAATAATCCCAAAATTTAAAAATTAAAAAACGAAAATAAAACACCATTGTTGTAATGGAAAATTTGGCAAAGTTTTCCATTAAGTCTAATTCACACTAAAAAAGACCGAAAAAAATTCCCAATTTTTTTTTCTTCTTTCCCGAGTCATTCCTTCAGACTACAGTAAACGTACGTAAGTAATAATAAGAGAAGAAATCAAAGAGACAGTGGGGAAGAGAAAAAAGAAAATGTAAGTACTCTCTTCTCTCTCGAGTCTCTGCTTCGGTTTCGCCGTTTTCTTGCTTATCGCAATCGATGCTCTGTCGCTGCTGCTCTGCTCCTGCCATTACAACGTTTCTACTGCTTTCCTTCTTCTTCTTCTTCTCTTCCGCTGCACTGCCATCGTCTCGTCCGCCGTCCTAATTGAGTGCCACTGCCTGTGCGTGCAGCTTCCGATATCTAACTTCTTTTGTTTCCTGCTCTCTTGGTTTTTTTGGAAACCAAACTTTGTGTGTCTGTCTGTCTGTGTGTGGTTGTGGTTGTGTTTGCGTACAGGGCGGTGAAGGAAAGAAAGGAAGAAACAATATATATACATCATGGCGGGGATGACGACGTCTGTGCCTGTCGGAAGAGTGACGGTGTCTTCGACCAAGCTTGTAGTAGCAGCAGCAGCAACGGTGGCGTCCAGCAGATCATGCATCAATAGTCTGAGTAATAATCATAATGTGTCCGCGTCGTGTTCCTCCGCTAGCTCTAGTCGAAGCTTGGCGTCTTCTGCCATGTCGGGGACGAAATTGTCGCTTGCCAGTCTCGTCAGAGCGCCTATTGCTAAGCCGGTGGGAAGAGCCGGTGGCGAGATTAGTGCGATGACTGTCACCATTCCGCAAAAGCTCAGGTACAGGATGTATATCCCTTGTCTGTAGTTTCTATACTCTGTTTGTTTATGGACGATTTCTGTTTTGTTTTGTTTTGGTTTTCTTCGAGGCGAGGATTGCATCTCTGTTGTGAAGTCTTCTGATGTATATATTCTAGGAAGACGCTTCTTCGTAGGAGAACTATACATTAGTTGATGTCCAGTGTTGTCCTCGTCACATGAAGGTCTGTCGAGAATAACTCAAGAAATGGATCTGTGACTGCTTTTTGAGCATCGCGATATCTGCAGTTGCCGACAGAAGAAGAGAGGTTTAGGTTTTTAGTACATCACACGCATCGGAGTTGTTCTTGTCTCCTAGATCTTGTGCAATCTTGCTTTCATGAGATACTTCCTGCTGCCCTCGGGTCTTTTTTCTTGCCCATCAATTTGCTACTTGATCTTCTGAGACAATGGCGTCATCGTCATCACCGCCCGAATTTCTTGCAGAGGAGCTGACTTGAATGGTGCACCAAAGGAGAAGCATTCCCGGGCCGTGCACTCTCTAACCCCTGAAAAAATGGAACTGTTCAATTCATTGGAAGACTGGGCTGAAAGCACCCTGTTACCTTATCTGAAGCCCGTTGACAAGTGCTGGCAGCCTCAGGACTATCTTCCAGATCCATCTTCTGAAGGTTTCATGGATGAAGTGAAAGAGCTGCAGGAGAGAGCTGCAGGTTTACCAGATGACTACCTTGTCTGTTTGGTAGGAGACATGATCACAGAAGAAGCTCTTCCCACGTATCAATCCATGCTCAACACCTTGCATGGGACCAGGGATGAGACTGGTGCCAGCCCTTCTCCCTGGGGCATTTGGACTCGCGCGTGGACTGCAGAGGAGAATAGACATGGTGATTTGCTGAACAAGTACCTGTACCTGACTGGCCGAGTGGACATGAGGCAAATTGAGAAGACCATTCAATACCTAATTGGATCTGGCATGGTACATTTTCTTCTTTCCCCTTTCTCACTGGTTTGTGGTGAGAATATGTTCTGGCATCCCTTGCTAACATGAGTTATGTTGGAGTTGCATGATGCATGCAAGAAAGGATCTGTTGCTGAAAGAATGAGTTTTCTCTTTTTCCCCCCCCCTTATTTTGGTATTGTCAAACCCTTGATCAGCAAAAGGTCCAAGTGCTCAATGGACTGAACCTGGTAATGTTTTTCCTTACAATATCTCACATGTTAGTAATGATGCTCCTTGATATGGTAAGTTAGATAGCATTTCTGATTTTTCTTTACCCTTGATCAGCAAAAGGTCTGAGTAATGAATGGAATGAGCCTGACAAGGTTTTGGTTATACAATAGCTCACTTGTTAGTACACCGTCTTTGATTGCTGAGCAGCAACTCCTGGTTCCTTCAATCAAGCCAGAATTTTCTTGTATCTAGAAGATCTTTAGGATCTGGTTAAGGCCAGTAATAAGATCCTGGGCAATGAGGATTATGTAACCCAGCAGCCACCTGTGCACCATCCATTCGAAACCAGTTATGACTTGGTTGTGGGTGAACCACAACTGAGTCACCAAGGTTCCTCCTTGGTAACCTATCCTGTTAACCCTCGTATTTCCACCTCACACTACCTAGGTAACAATCTATGTAAGCAGGTAGGTAAATATGTAGGTACTGTAACTGGTTCTTTTGTATTTAGGTAAAGTAGCTATGGCACTTGGTGGGTACTAGGGAGGTAGATACATGTGGGTGGTTAGTAGTGAGTGCATAGGTGTTTCTTGTCCACCCATGCATGGTGCACTGGTGGGTGCTGGTTCACTCTGACTGGGCAATGAGGGTTCTAACTGCTATTTATTTATCATCAGTGATACCTGTTCAAATGGTGAACCACAGTCAAATACTCTGCTAAGGGATTGTCAAGGTGATTGCAGGACCCACAAACAGAAAGCAACCCATATCTTGGTTTTGTTTACACATCCTTTCAAGAACGGGCAACATTCATTTCACATGGTAACACTGCTCGACATGCCAAGAATTTTGGTGATGCCAAATTGGCGACTGTCTGTGGATTGATTGCAGCAGATGAGAAGCGACATGAGAATGCCTACTCCAAGATTGTGGAGAAGCTTTTTGAGCTTGACCCTGAAGGTGCCATGCTGGCTTTTGCTGACATGATGAGGAAGAAAATTTCCATGCCTGCTCACTTGATGTATGATGGACAGAATGAACAGCTTTTTGATGATTACTCACTGGTTGCTCAGAGGACTGGGGTGTACACTGCTCGGGACTATGCCGACATCATGGAACATTTGGTAAATAGGTGGAATGTGGCAAGCGTACAAGGGCTTTCAAGTGAAGCTCAAAAGGCTCAAGAGTATGTGTGCTCACTGCCTCCTCGCATTCGGAAGCTTGATGAGCGTGCACAGGCCAAGGTCAAGAAAGGTCCCAAGGCTGGAAGTTTCAGCTGGATCTTCAACAGAGAAGTCACTCTTCTGTGACTTGAGAGAACTACCGTTTACTCCATTTTGTCCTGATATTGCTAGTGTCTTTCTTTGTATCAATGTGAAGGGTGATTTTCTACTGCTCTTACGGGGTATTTCTATATTCTGCTGTACACTAAGTTCAGTTTATTCTTACCCATCTGAATTTGGAATAGCTCTTTTTGGCTGGTGTATATGACTTCTGTCAGGAACCTATGACTGGGAAGTGATGGATGGTCTAGGACTGTACTTCCAGTTGATCATCTTATATCAAGACTGTGTTATGTGATAAAAGGTTTCTATCTGATAATATTGCAGATATCATTGTAAACTTGAAGCTACTCAAGGCATAAAGGAAGTGAAGACTGATGCAGTGTCACAATTTGTATAGGGAAGATTTGCTTTATTTGGCTGTGATGCTGGTATGCCACTAAGACTACTCACTTTCAAGTTCTGCATTCTGCACAAACATGACAGATGCTTTTTTTGAAGAAGGAATCTTTCTGTGGGAGATGTAGAGTATGCAGTGAATATATGCTTTGACACATTGAAAGCCTGAGGTGAACACATCATGATGATAGGTAGGAGGAGTGCTATAAAGTGAGCACGTGAGATGTAAAGTACTCAAAAGCTGTGAATACTTCATGATACATTTGACCTTTATCAGCATGAGACAGAATTTGAGTCCTGAAATCTATAACTTCATCTGAGGTATCCAGAAAAATGCTATCTCCTTTCTTCAAGTGAGTGAGTCCTCTGACGACAAGGAACTCTTGTGCAGATAGATTCTCCACACCCTTCACAGTCAGCCAAGATGAAGGGCACAGTCTTGTGTGATAAAGCAGGTGTTATATGCTAAGATGATTGACCTTTCTGTGAGCAGCAATTGCTGGATTCAATGAGGTTTGGTGCTAACATCTGCCATAAGCATGTGGGGGTTCCTGCTTAGCCTTTTGAAGCTATCATAGAATGCAAGGGAGCTCTGGCATGGGTGGTTGCCTCTGGTCAACAGATTTTGTGGTCTGTTCCTACTATTCTCAAGCATTTTTGCTCTTAATCAGATCATGAGCTGCAAGGTCCTGCAACAATCAGTCCCCCCCTTGGCTTCTTGGGTTTGGGTTAGCGAGAGTTGAATGTCATCGACACAGATCTCAGATCTGTAAGGACAATTGTGGGGATGCTCAGTTTTGAAGATTTGAGTCACAGACTTACACCATGAGGAGACCACGGGAATTGGCTTCTTTACTGTGTACTCCAATGAGTTCTGGTCACTGAAGTACAAGTTAGTTGCAATCAATGGGACAGTCAAACTAACTCCTTGGAACTAGAACTGGGTGCAATATCAGTCTGACATATCAGCAGCTGTATCGTCAAGTGGATCAACCCTTCCAAATTCAGTGTTCCTATGGCAGCATGCTTGAAGGATTGGATCATGAGTGCAGACAAATCAGAGGATGAAGAAAAAGTGCTACTTGGTTTAATGGCATAAATGTCTGGGGTGACTGGTAGGTGGTAGTAATTTCAAAACTTTAGAGGTGGTGAATACATATTTTGTACTGGCAGAGGATGTTTCTTGAAGGGAATCCATACCTGGTCCATGTTACTGTGGCTGTTTCACTCCAACACATGGTTTTCCATTTTATGACCTCAAGAATTGTAAGTCTGATCTCCTCATAGATGTGCCAGCTGCTTGAATTACAGTATCTGACTAGGCAGAATTAGGAATACAACTGGCTATGATGTTGAGAAATGTGGCACTAGTCTTTAATCTGCTGTCTTTCAGGGCATAGAAGTTTTGTAGCCTGAAGGGTATTATTCAGTGCCTGATGCTTTGTCAGTGTTTGCTACAGGTTTTCAGTTTTGGAACAAAATTCAGTACATCTGGAGCTCATTGCTGGCATGGGCTGCTGCATCAAGTTTGGAAGATCAGCAAGGTCATCATTTTGAGGTTTTTCTCTATCTGATTTACAACTTTTTTTGGCTAATCCTGGTTATTGCTATTTCTTGCAAATGAAGCTGTAATCAATGGCCATGCAATCCAAACTGCAATAACTGATCAATGCACATGCAATCACAAGTAGAGGTAATTGGAAAGGATGGCCTCTGATACAACGCTTGAAAATGACTGTCCAATTCATTATAAAGCTCATGCAATTTAGGGTTCAATTTAAATTCCCACATGTGGTTAATCATCAATTTGGTTAAGGCATATATTCCTTTTTACAAAGTTCTGATTTCCATAAGCCTTATCTCGAAGAGCTTTCTAGTCTAAGGCTTCACCAAACTTCTGTGATCAAGAAAAGAGGAAATTGATACAGACTCAGCAATCTTGCCTTCACCCCCTTTCACTGACTCACAATACTCACTACACTTTAGCTCCTCTAATACCCTTAGCTACAAGTAGAAAAAAAAATGCCTCGGTTCCCTTCACTCCCATACACATGCAGCGCCTAACACTCAACTGTAATGCCCAGGTCCAGTTCTTATGCTCAGAAGAAGGGGATTGTCAGATGCACAGCACAGAATTTCTGACCTTCAATCTTCTACTGCACTTTCCAGCCCTCAAACCCTCCACTAATCAGAAGCATGCAGGTAATTGTTCTTCCAAAGACACATACTCTTTTAATGCCTGCATAACAGCACTACCTCATTGTGGCAATGGTCCAAGATCTTCTAACAGTCACTACAATGCAAGTTGCTTAAATCTCCACCATTCACACAGCTCTGCACAGTGATCCTCAAAGCACATGCTCACACAAGAAGAATTTCACTAGCTGTTATCAACCAACAGCCTCTATTCCATTCCAGCACAAACCCAAAAATGGTTATATCTGTGTTAGTGTTCTTGCAGTGTCCTCATGGTCTTTTTCAGCCTCTCAGCAATCCACTCAGCTCATTTTCTTGAGCTAGCTCCTGCATTGTCTCTTCCTGCTATGTATCACATCTGCTGCACACCCTCACATTCTCCTCCTGCTCCCACATAAGATCAGCCAGTGGTTTTCAAGACCCTGCTACCCTTCACCACTTGCTCCCTCACACAGCTCCAGACACCATTGCATCCATCGTTGTAGTGTACTTGGACTGTCTCCAAGCTCCATTGCCACCTTCTCTGCAGCAGCATCCCGAACTGTCACCTTGAGCTCTACAACTCATAATTGGCAGCAATCATATAAACAGAACTTGATTGCTTTTACTTTGAAATGATGTCTGGTAATGAAATCCATCCCGAGCATTGTTATCAAGTGGTTCAATGTGTGAGTCAAACACTACATATTTCCACTAAAAGGAATAAAATCAAATGTGAATAACATGAATAGTCCTTCAAAGCTTTTCTTCAAATGACCATATTGATACCCAATGCTATCAAACCTATGAGGAGTAACACACTTGAGTCCTTTCCCAAAACCAGTTCTGTTGCTCCTCCACATGTGGATCACAGACCTAAAACACACAAACTTGGCCCCCATCTAGGGCTAAGATCCTACTAAATTAGATTACACAATGTATGATACATAATAGAATAGCATACTATGACATAATTTGGTAAGAGTTGGTGCAGTCTAAATGTAAGACGACCAATAGGTTAGGTCTAGACGAGCCCCATTGTTGATGAATGTTAAGCCAAATACCCATTTTTTGGCAAATCTTTTGAGTTCAAAATTCCTTGTTTATCTATATGGGGTATTATCTAGATTTAACTAAAACAACATGCCTAAGTACATATCACAGTCACATCCAAACTGGTATTGCTTCAAGGCAAATCGTAAAGGATATCATATGGATAATAGTTTCACACAACCATGGTTATTGTCTCCCCGCACTAGGCTTAGAAGAACACTAGGAATGAATCTTGTGGCGATCTCCAACAAGTCACAATTTATTGTTGAATAAGGTCAATTCACCACACAAATATGGAATCTCATATGCATTAACCTAACCTTGATTAGAGCTTTTGCCCCTAATGATATAATAAATAAAAATTTGAATAACATGCTTGTACCCAGGAGATCTATTTTCTAGTGGTGTACACTTGAAACTATTATTGTACTCTAATGGTGTAAATCAGCCTTCTTCTTTATTGGCAAAAAAATCACCTGAAAGTGAAGGAAGAAAGTGGCCTGTGAAATCTAATAAAGAAAGAAAAGAAAAAAAGAAAAAGAAAAAGAAAAAGACCATATCTTGTTAGTGACATTGAGTTAGATTGCCACACTATGATGTAAACCCTTGATAAATCATCTAGTATAATTGGCTCAAATGTAAAGTTTGTTGCCACCTTATGCTATTAAATCTAGGTTGATCGCCCATTAACTCCATAAACAACATATCCTTCACTCGCACACCATGATATCTTATAACATTTAATCACCACTAACTATGGTCATTATGGAGTAGCCATTGCCACTTTTAGAATTGAGTGTTGGGAGTGGTAAAAGTTGAAGATCAATGAAAGACTTGTCAAATTATGAAGCTTAATGGGGGTCATTTGTTTTTCATCATCAAATTGAAGTGTTTGTGAATTGTGAATGTTCTTTGTGGTGTTATGTTTTGTGAATTTGTTTTGAAGCTTTTTGTTGTGCAAATTTGCCATGGCAACAATAGGGAGTGGGAAGTGCAAAGTAAATAACATGTTGCCACTTTCTTCAAGTCTAGTCAAAATCTTGAAGAATTCTTTCCTTTGGTGTGTTGTGATTAGTGTAAACACAACCTAATATGAGGAGTGTTTCCACGACCATAGGGTGAATTCAATTTTACTTTTTTTGAGATGTTTTTGGAAGTATATATTCTTGGGAAGGAGCAAGAGGCTTCTTTAATTGGAGTCTTTTGTATCCTTGCTCTTATGTTTGTGTTTTTATTTTTCAAGCTTGTGTTTTCATACATGTGGTTTTTTAGAAAGGTGTAAGGCATGGATCATTCCAAGCTGGAGTGTGCACAACTTTATTATGGGTGGACAACCATGATAAATATAAGTGCCTAGATATGGTAGTGCATAACAAATTGATGTCATTTGCGATTGACTATGTCAATCTTTTTCAAGGGGTGGGAAATGGTGTTACTTATTGAATCCAAGATAAGTTTGTTTTCCATTTGGAAATCATTTAATGCAACACACCACATCAATTTGGTGGTGCAAATTTTATTTCAAATCCTTATTGTGAAACACATAGAGGACTTGATTTTAGTCCCTTTACTTTGCCTTTCTTACAGCTTGAAAAGACACTTTGAGTTTTTGAAACTTATAGATTTGTTGAAAAGAAAGGGGAGCAAAATTTTGTGAAATTTCAAAACATGTTGGATCGACATGCTTAATCAAACAAAATAGGTTATGTTCATGTACATGCTATTAATTGCAAAAATGGCTGAAAATAGTTCATCTTTCATGGCCACCAAGGTGAATTTGTTCATTTTTCTTTCTTGTTAATTTGTTGCCCATGTTGAAAATAATCAATGCATTAATCAAATTTACACAAAAATGAAATATGTTTGTTTATTATTATATTGTAACCATCAAGATTTTCCAAAGACAATTTTGTTCACACTATTCAAATCTTACCATGACACATGTTTGATGTTTTCAAAAATTTGGTTGATTGCATTCATAATAGAATGCATTTGAACTAGAAGGTGGCTTCATTGGATTTTAACACCTTGGGTGTTGAATATTTTGATTCCATGGGTTTCATTTTTTGGGTTACATGTTTAGATGCCCATGGTGAGAAGATCCAAGTATTTTGGAAGATTTTCACTAGTTTTGTGGATAAGGTAAAGTCATTTTGCTTGGGTGGGTTCTTTTAAATTTGTACCATTGAATTGAGGTTTCATTTGATGTAATGTCCATTTGTTGTTTGGTTTTTTATTTATTGCATTATCCATTTTTGTTTTGTTGATGTTTGTTTTTTGGTGCATTTTGATTCAACCACCAATGATGTTTAAGGTATGTTGAAATATGATTTAAGTCTATTATGTTTTTTATTGACTTTCCTCCTTTCTATATGTTTTTTGATTGTAAAATTGATTAGGTTCACATCATGCCAAACACTAAAAGTTCTAATTGAAGAACCTTCCTTCTCTTCAATGCTTATGGTTACATTGGGGGTATTTTATTATTTTGAACATTTGCATCCATATTCCATATTTGAAAAACCTTGAACCCCATGTTTCTTCACATGCTACACTATTGTTGAAACTAATTAACCATTTGGGATTGTGTGGTAGCTAGCCTAGCTTAAAGCAAATTCATAACCAAAGTGTGTGTCTTGTTTCTTATTGCATGTGGTGATTGAACCATCAACAACAGGTGTTAATTTTAAGTGTATGTGTTTATATAATGTACCTTGGAAGTGGCCCTTTTTATTGTTTTGGTGTAAGTTATTAGTATTATGAATGCTAATGTTGGTTCACCCACCAAGAATAATTTTTAAGCACATAAGTGTTGAAGACACAAAAAATCATGAGAACAAAGGTTAAGGTCTAAGTTTAACTTCCAAACAAGGAACAAGACAAGATTACATGATTCAAAAATAAGAACACAAAAACTCAAAACAAGAACATGGGATGTGCAAAACAAATGTGAAAATAAATCTTTATTATGTTAACATATGCAAACATGAACATGAAAATAACATGACAAGGCTATGATGCAAGATCATGCCTAAAAGTGATGTTAAACAGACTAAAGGAAATGAAGGCTCCTACTTCTATTTATACCCCTTTGGCCTTTTGGGGACCTTATTCAAATAAGTTTTTAAGGAGGCTTTTATGTGTGCATCAAATAAAGAAGCTTATTGGGAACCTTCTTAATTGGGAATTGACTATGAGTTAACTAAAGTTTAAGTTATAGTCAATCAAGAGCTAACTAAATTTAACTAAGATTTAATTGAGACCTAATTAAAAGTTAACTAAAATTTAATTTGGAGTTAATTCGAATTTAATTAGAAGTTAATTAAAACTTAACTAGGACTTAATTAAAAATTAACTGGGATTTAACTGAGAGTTAACTAGAACCTAATTGAAAATTAATTAAGATTTAGTTAAAAGTTATGGATGAATATTATGGATGAATTCCATCTATTAGGAGATGGTGTTTAATGTTCGTATCCATCACAATAAATTTAAAGGTCTACCATTTAAATTTTATATTTAAAGGTTTATTATTAAAGGTTGTGATGCACCATAAAGTTAGCGATGCATTGTATTTCTCATTTTTTATATATCTTTCATGAGTCATGGGTATATTACAATTGTAGTTTAATCATTGATTTTGGTATTAAAATGTAAGGTTTTTAACATTTTATATCATGGACGCTATGAAGATTTGCTATCCACCATATTGGCTTCAAGGGGATGTTGAGGAGAATTTCAATTGTCATCTTTAGTTGATCAAATCACATTATTGCATTAAACAATATTTGGAACTTGTTAGAATTTTAAAGGCAAGTACACCTTCAAAAATAACAAAAAATTATCTATCCATTTTATTTACAAATGTTATGGATGTGTAGTTTAGCATAAACTACATAGCATGAAGTCCAATGTTTTTGTTGTAATGGAGGTTTCATTTCATGTCAATCCTTTGATGTAACTTTGGTAAACATTGTAGGCTTATTGCATCCTTAGGCATTCATTTTTAGAAAATTTCAAACTAGCATAGATTGCCATGGTGCAAATGTTGTATTAGTGGAGCATGAACAAACATTTTCCACCTTCTTCATGAAGTCAAAGTTGAAGAACCACCTTAATGAACATTTACACATTGTTGCTGAAATGTATTCCCAAACTTTGTACACTTTGACACCTTCCCATATGACATTTGGGTCAAAACACATTCAAAGGAATCACAAGTGTTACATTAAATTAAGACTACATGTCCTTTTTCCCCAAAATAATTTTCTTATACAAATGATTTTTTGAATGATTTTTTTTGCAACTTGTTATAAAAAATGATTAGAATTTCTCAATAAATTTTTAAAATATTTTTTTGAATAACATGAATTTGTAAAAATGTACATATTCCTTGTAGATTCTATGTTTCATTTTGAAAAATGATGATAATTTGAAATCATACCAAAAAATGTTAATTTTTGAATTTTCAACTTAATATAATATAAATTACAATTTTTTTCAATAAATCATGTACATTATACCCCATTTATATGTGATAAAAAGTTCTTGAAGTTTTGAAATTCTAAATTTTCACTATATATATTTTGAATTTTCAAAGTTTTAGAATTTCACATTTTTGAAATTGTGAACGTTTTTTTAGTGTGTTTAGTAGGTTATTATCATCTCATATTTTTTTTTATCATGAACTTAATTTTATTATATGAGTCCTTTATAAAAATGTCCTTTTTTTAATGACAAAACTTTTCATTTTCAAAAGTCTTTAACTAAACCAAAACCTAAAATTGGATCAAATGGATTTTAGATTTGAGTTTTTGACATTCATATGTGTTAAAAAAATTAAATGTGCCATGATTAACATGGTTTTAAATGGAAAAAAAACATAAATTTCTAATTTTTTATGATAGAATTTGACGTTCAATTCCTTTTTTTGCCTCCTTTAAGTGTGTTTTGACCCATTTGATGATTTGAAAGAACAAAAAACTAGGTGAGATTTAAATTGGATTTCAATGGCAATGGTTTAGGGTCTTGCTTCGATGATGACAAATTTCTGCCAAAGTTTGGTGGTTTTTTGCTAAAGAAGTTATGGTATTAAATTTCACTTATAAGCTTGAAGATGTTGCCTTATAATGGACCTTGTTGAAAGTCTTCCATTTTTTGGGGTTTGTCATTAAAATTTTGTCATCATGTTTACATTTGATTAAGATTTGAGTTTTAGTTTGAAAGTATGCAATTGTGTCTATGTGCTTGAGTGTTTAAATTTGAAGGTTTGAGTGTCTAAGTGTCTAAGTTAAAAGGTATGCATGTGTTTGTTTGTTTGTATAAGTTCAAAGATTTATCTATACGAGTTTAAAGGTTTGTTAATTTAAGGTTTGCCACCGAAGGTTTGAAAGTTTGTGTTTATTTGTTTTAGAGTTCCCTATCTGAATTGAATGACTATCCATTGTCCATTATGTTCCATTGTTCATTATTCAATGTTTGAGTTTGAACTTATATGCCATATGTATGTCCATCATTTGTGTAATATTTGAACTTTTGTGTGTCTTTATGCAATGTCCTAACTTTTAACTCTTGTAGCAAAAAATCACCTAATGATGAAAAAGGCCTCTTTTCATGCATGTTTAAGAATTTTAACATATAGATATCTCCATACTCCATGCCATAGCTCTATAATAGATAGGCTCTATAGCCATATTTTTAATTATGTTAGTAAATAACGCTAGTTTTTGTTGGTGTATTTTGTCAACTTGTCATGAAATTTGTTTCTTGTAGATAGTTGGTTTTCTATGTATTCAAGCTTTGTTTAACTAGAAGTTCCACAAAACAAAACTTACAATAGTACCATTTGTAGTTGAATTGTGTTTGTAAGAGCCACTTGTTGCAATTAATGAAAATTTTAAAAAAAAACCAGCTGGCATAAATTAGAAAGTCAACACAATAACACATTATCAAACCCTTAATGTGACTTAAGAATAATGTCTTTCGAAAGCTCTCTCTCAATGAGGAGGGGTGCATGCGCTTGGTTCCATGACGTTTGGACTTGTGGTCCAAAAGTTCTTGAATATTGAATGATTTCTTCACTAAAAATTAAATTAAATCGTAGCTGAAAATTTTGGAGGAATTGGAATGTGCCTTTAGTGTTGTTGGAAAGACCTTGAAGTTTAATGGAATTATTTGGTAAGATTTGGATTCAGAATGTGGGAGATATTGATTTTTAAGTGGTTTCTGCTTCTGAAAATTCAAATAAATTCCAGAAAACCAGGTCTTAGAAGCAAAAATCAGTTGAGGACGTGGTAACACTTGGGCCAACAGCACACGCCACACTAAGTATAAGACTATGTTATACATTTACAAAATTATTTCAAACTAAAGTATTGTATGTAGTTCCAATGTCCAATAATATTAACAACTTCAATTAATAGTTCACTTTCATGGTGTGTTCCATAATCTTCATGCCAAGGTTAACTAGTCACTTGTGATTGTTAATTATGATTTAGAATTTTTAATTTGAAAAATGGCCATCTATGGTATGACATCAAGCCCATTTATCCCTATCCCATCAAGCAGAATGACAATCGGATTTACTTAATAAGTAAAATGCATTGATGCATGTAATTTTGGTCTATGTAAATGAACAAGCAACATGTGGTGTGAATGGGAAGGATGGTAAGCATGAAGAATGGGCTCATGGGGGATTAGTTGCATTGATAATGATGGACCATAATGATTTACTGTTCTTATGATAATGATCTTGGTCAAAATAGAGGAATAATAGTAGACAAAGTAGTGTAATTGTTCATTACAAGCTAACTAAATTGTTTTCCTAATACCTTCTTCAAATGATATTTTTTCCATGTTGCCTTGTAAGCCATGTGCCTGAACATATTGATGCTTCAAATGAAAGAGCAAGTAAAATTTGCAGAGTTTGAAAAGCAACCACGGGTTAGTAGCACATTGTTCTTTCAATTGACCCTAGTGGAAGCCCCAGCTAGATCTTGGGTGTTTGGAGGTGGTAGGATACGATTGCTCATAATTGAACATGTACTTTCATTGAATAATTTCCAATAGTTTCCTCATTCCTTAACCGAATTGAGTGATTTTTGTGTCATTGCATGTGCAAACTGGAGGGCTACAAATTTTCTTTGAATGTCAAAAGTAAAGGAGCAACCTAGAAAACATAGGAAGAGGATGAGTGATAGTTTGCTTCAATTTTTTTGAAAAAATTAAGTTTAGATCCCTCTTTAGTTCTGGCTTCGTATCTTCCTCATTTTTAATCAGTTGTGAGTGGTTTAAAACATGATGGATGTGCCAACTAGAGGCTTTACAAAAGTTTTTTGTATTCCAGAGGCAAAGATGCAATGATCAAAGATTTTAAGCTCAAAATACTAATCTATTTTAATTCACTCATCCTCGAACATTGAACCCCCTTACACCAAACACCCTATATCTTTCCCATTCCTTTATCAAATTGATCAATTTTGTGACAATGGAAGCGATAGGTTGAGGGTTACAATGTTTTTTGAACTTCATAAACAAAGGAACAATATGCAAGGATTCAAGCTCTTTTGAGTTCTTAAGTGTTTGCTCACCGACCTACCTACATAGTTTATGAACACAATGAAATATGCCCACATTAGTTTTGAGATGTGCACATTGTGTTCATATACGTAGTGGGGTGTCTGGAATTGACCACTTGATGTTTCTCCTTTATTTGTTTCTTCATTTATTTTGGTACAACTGCAAGGGTTTGGTGAATGGTTCCAAATGTGGCTTGCAATTCAATTTAGACAACAATGTCAAATCAAGGTCCATTTAGGAGGTGCTCATCTTTTGATTTTACTTTCATTTTAGAAACCAAGGGTGTTAGTAGTTGTACAAAGTTTAGATTGCTTCTATCTTGAAACAAGCTGATGTTGTCTTTTCTATGTTCAATGCTTTTTCAGATTTCTCACCCATCTCCTTGTTGAATATGCTTTAACATGCATATTCAACAATTGATAAAACCTAAATTATTCTTTTCTGAACCCTTTTATACATTTGTGCTGAAGGGTGCTGTTTCTTTCTTGGACGTTGGTTCTCTCTTTTTTACCGCCCTTTCCTGTTCCAGATGGATGCTTTTTCTTATACTTATTCATTTTGGCAAGGTTTTATCATCATTTAAGATGAAAAAAAATGCCATCCTTTTGTTCATACTTATGATTTATTAGGTGAAACCCACAACAAAAAAATGTTCAATGGATGGTGACATATAACAATGAGCATTCATATGTGACAAATTGTTGTGCATTACAATTGATTCCCAACATCATTGAAATTAATGAAGTCACACACATAGTTTGTGATTTCTTTGAGTGTTTTGAAGTTGGATTTCTGTAGTTGTTGTGGGAGAATACATTTTGAAAAAGACATAGCTTAGGGATAAACCCTCCAAACATTAAAAAAATTAAAACTTTATTTACATTGAATACATTTTGAACAAAAAATCAACCCTTGTAAAAAACAAGTGTTTTGAAATCAATACTTGGAAAAATCATAATGCTATCATTGATTTATTATTATCATTATAGTTATCAAGCAACCTTCAAAAAAGAAGATGGTTGTCACTTGGAGACATTTTTTTTTTGGTCTTGGTGAATGGTGTTGTCAATTTGCAAATTTGAAATCAAAATGTGAGTCTTGGGAGTTTTTAATCCAAATCATTTAAAAATAAGAGAGAAACAAATCACTGGAGTTCTCCATCAAGTTCCAATAGCGATCCTTTTACTGATTGAATGCATTCCAACTATGGTTGCCCACGACGAATAAAACAAACATTCACTCTTGCACAACTTTAGTACTTTGTACTTATCGTGCCCACCCATCGATTGGATTGGATTCTGCAACCTTTTGGTTTTGCAAGCAAACAAAATGACCAAATCCTCCTGACTGTCCCTATCTAGATGGATCATCCACGTTGACCCACGTGTCTTTTGTCACTAGCTCCTTGTGTCAAAGTTCATAGCATGGGAGTTCAACACTTGATCTTAGCAACACTTGATCCAGAAAGGTGGTTTGGGACTCCTTGTGTCTAAGATCGTACTTTGCGAGGTCTACAGATTTGTCATAGTTTGCAAGGTCTAAATATCCATCGCGGTATGGGAAGTCTAAAGCAAGGTTTTTGAAATTAAATTAAAACTCAATAAATAATTCTGTGATGTACACAAGTTGTGATCATCCATCCAGAAGAGCAGCTCCAGCCGTGCTCAGTGTATGATCTGCAAACTAAAATTGGATGAAGAACAGTCAAAACATGCTGGTTTGGCTCAGCAAAATAGATTTAGCCCAGGCTTCTAGTACAGTTTGCTGAGGCTGGTAAAAGGTACAACAAAGCCTAATGACGTCTGCCAAAGAAGAGTGCGTTAAATATGATATGAGTGCTGTACCTGATTCTCATTGGCCAACCATAATGAGTGGTCCAGGTGGCCTGCATTAGTAGCCTCCCACCTATTTACAGTCCCCGTTTTAGTTTTATGGGTGGGGCTAGAAGAAAGTAAATATGTCTGGTTGATTTTTGCCTGGTATTTGGAAGTGAGAAATATTTTTGCAGGGTCAAATTCTGAGCACCGCGGGAGGTGCTCGAAGATGATTTAGCCAAATTTGGCTCCGAAAAAAATGAAGATAAAAACCATTGTTGCGACCTGGGTTGATAATACTGGTGTGCATATTGGTATTAAAGAACATAGCAGTCTTGGCGATTTAGGCAAAAAGAAAAAGAAAAAAAAGGGTCTAAACTTGACGATGAGAAACCCGGAAAAGCACCGATTTGTCGGCAGTTTTGAAAGGAGGAAAAAAAGGCCAGGTTGCGAAATTTTGCCACCAAAAAAAAAATGCTAAAGATCTATCCTCGTAGTCTACGATGTCTAAAAGATTGGTCGTGAGTCTGGGAGGCCCAAAGATCGATCACAGTTTACGAGGTGTAAAGGTCGCAGTTTGGGAGGTCTAAAGATCGATCGATCCTTGTTTTGGAGGTCTAGGATCTAGAGATCGATCATCGTAGTCTGGGAGGTCTAAAGTTCGAAGATCGATCGTCGTTTACGAGGTCTAAAGTTCGACCGTAGTTTACTTGGGCTAAACATCGATCGATCGCAGTTTACGAGGTCTAAAGGTCGTATTTTGGGAGGTCTAAATGATCGATCTAGTCCCGTTTGGGAGGCCTAGAGATCGATCATCTTATTTTGGGGAGGTCTAAAGTGTAAAGATCGATCTTAGTCTGGAAGGTCCGAAGATGGTAGTTTTGGAGATCGAAAGATCGATCGTCGTTCGGAAGGGATCGCCGTTTGGGAGTGTCTCAAGTCTGGAAACAGAACGCACGTGGGGGCGGCGGGGGAAAGAAGTGAGGAAAGAGCGAGAGAAAGAGAGAGTACTTACCTGATTTCATAATGCATTTTACAAAGCCATAGAGTCCGGGTTTGTTTGTAGCTTCCTTTTGGGAAGAAGATCAAAGTTCCTGAGTTCTCAGGAGAGGCAAGAAGGTTATAGGATCCGGGTTTGTTTGTAGCTTTCCTTTTGGTAAGAAGTTCCTGAGTTCTCAGGAGAGACAAGAAGGTCAGAGAATCGGGGTTTGTTTTAGCTTTCCTTTTGGGAAGATCAAAGTTCTTGAGTTCTCAGGAGAGACAAGAAGGTCTGGGGCGCAAATTTGGCATAGAAACACATTGACGCACGCCTGACTACTCATGATTATGATCATCATTTCCATTTAGCAGCATCATCATCTTTTTCCAAGGTAGTTCGAGAAACGGAAATTTTTTCTGGACGGAGAAAGAAACCAGAACGGGTGCAGACTAGAGAAGCTGCAAAGAGCTGCCAGAGCAGAGAAGAAAGAAGGAAAATGGCAGCTAATTTCGCAATCCTCGGGTGTTTGCTGATTGCAGTAGCGGCATGGTATGTGGCGACAGATCCGTTTCATCATTCAGTAGGAAGAGGAGTGACGCATTTCAATCCGCAATACATCGCAGCACCTCCTTACGACATTCTTCAAAACTTCACCAGAGACATTGACAACAAGCTCCAGAATGCAGAGTTGAAATGGAGGGGTGAATTCATGGGACCCGAGAGCTTGACCTTCGACGCACAAGGCAGGGGTCCTTACACAGGCATCAGCGATGGCAGGGTTGTTAGATACGATGGTCCCCAGCTTGGATGGTCCACTTTTGCTTACACTTCCAAAAACAGGTAGGTGTAGTAGCACTCTCAGCTTTCCGCTTGGCCACACTTGCTCCAAATTTCTCTTCCTTTTTTTTCAAGCTTTGAATGATCCACTTGAAGAAGTTTTTAAAAATGATATTGTTTTTTGTGGTACTGAAATCGTCGGCATTATCATCATCATCATCATCATCAGGTCGGAGATCTGTGCGCCAAAACAGCCACCAGCTCCAAACCTACCACATGAGCACATATGTGGGCGACCTCTAGGGTTAAGGTTTGAGAAGAAGACAGGAGACTTGTGGATTGCAGATGGTTACTTGGGGATACTCAAAGTCGGTCCAGAGGGAGGTCAAGCTGAGCCTGTTCTTACAGAGATTGATGGCATTCCCTTGAGATTTTGTAATGATCTTGATTTTGATCATGATGGAGTCCTTTACTTCACAGACTCCAGCACCAGATGGGCTCGCAGGTGCAAGTTTGATCTTTTGTGCACTTTTCAATTCTCTGGAATGCACCTGAAGTTGTTCTAGCAGGTCATGCAAGATTGATTTTTTTGTGCCTTTTGATCCTCTGGATGCACAGTCCGACTGTTTCACAATTCTTAAAATCCTTCCAATTTCTTTCTGTAACATGCTACATGTTCACCATGTATTTTCTTGAATATTAAGTAAGTAATAATTTTGGAAATATTATTGCAGGCAATATTTCCTTTCCGTTCTGGAAGCTGAGGCAACAGGGAGATTCATCAAATATGATCCAGCAACAAAGGAGACTACTGTGCTCATGAAGGATCTGCGGTTTCCGAATGGTGTGGCAGTGAGCAAGGATGGCTCCTTTATTGTTCTGTGTGAATCACGAACAGGCAGGTTTGTTTCTTCAGTTTCACTTTGTACCTTTCTCATCTCTGGGCACCCCTCTCTCTTGAATCTTTGAATTACCATGGTCTGGTCATTCATTTGTTCTGTCTGCTCTGAAATGGCAGTGGAATGTGATTTTTTTCCCCCCATTTTGGTTTGGATTCAGATTGTGGCGATACTGGCTGAAGGGAGAGAAAGAAGGTACACATGAGATCTTTGTGCTTCTGCCTGGGTGGCCGGACAATGTGCGGAGCAATTCCAAAGGTGATTTTTGGGTTGCCATTCATGCTCTTCGCAATACTCGCGATTTGTATCTTGGTCAGTTTCCATGGTTGCGGTATCTTGCTGTTCGCCTCCCTATCCCCCAAAAGTACTTATACCTATTGGTTAGTGGATATCCCCATGCCATGGTCGTTCGCTATGGAGCTGATGGCAATGTGAAGGAAGTCTTGGAAGACCAGACTGGCAAGGTGGTGAAATTTGTGAGTGAAGTTGAAGAGCACGAGGGCAAGCTTTATCTTGGGTCAGTTCTGCTACCTCAGATTGCTGTCTATACACTACCCACATCCTCTGATTCTTAAGAAATTTTGGTTTGCTTTGTCCAACAGCCTTCATCCTTTTGTAAATGGGTGCAGCAAAGAAACACACACAAAACTGTATTCTGTTAATCGAATGTGTGTGTAAGAAACCTTGGATCCTATTTGTTTGAAATTTGGATTCAGGGACTAGATCTCCAACAAGCATCGAGGTGTAAGTTACAATGATAAGCTTGAAGCTATGAGTGCCAATAAAGTCACTATCTTTTGCTTATGTGCATTGTGTCATATAAATCCATTGTTAAAAATTGATGAAGTCCGTGGGGGTGACAGCCATGGACAAATCACTAGAAACTTGAGATGCTTCTATCACTTTGTTGGTGTAAGATCCACTGTATCAGCTCCCCTATCTCATGCTTGCTTGATACAGTAAGGTGCACAAGGTGGGTCATGACCACAAACTGCCATTAAAAAAATCTGAGGTTGATAGTTTGACCTGCACGTGTGTTTCATTGGAAGAGTTTAGTGATCCAAGGTTTCAAGAGATGATTGGGTGTTAAGATCTTTTTGCAACATGCAAAGATTTTAGATTTGGAGGTCTTTGCTTGAAAAGGGACAAGGTAATTGGAATACAAAGAGTTGGGTATGTCAAGAGAACTATCAATTGTAGCATGGAAAAAAGGTTTTAGAACTTAGAAGTCTACAAATGATCCTTTGCATGTACAATTAGGTCTATAATGCTTTCATGATTGACTTGCAGGAGGTCATAAGTTCATACCGACAATTACATGTGAATTTTAGTTTGCAAACCAATTCTAGCCAATGTGTTTTCTTTGGAGATTTTTTTCAACCTGGCAAAATTTTTTGACTTAATTTTGGACAAATCTGTTTTTTCAGTGCAATTTAAACTAGATTTGCCTCATTTGTGTGCAAAATTCACCAATTTTTTGACCTCAGGTCAATGTTTCATTTTCCAATTGACCCTAATGTCAATGTTTTTTTTCTTCCAACATTTGGTCATGGCAATAGGGGTCAACATGACTCAATATTTTAGGGAGTTTTAGACGATCCACCAACATGTGCAATTAGTTTGTGCCTACCGTGAACACTACAACACTTGCACCATTGACCTCTAGGAGATCATATGAATGAATAGGTACATGATAAGTATTGTTTGCAAAGCAATTGTAGCTGGTTGTGTTTTCAGGAGATTTGGACTCTTCAAAGGACTTTTTGGTGGAGTGCCAAGAAGTTGATCAGATAAATCTGATTTAATAGCAGAATCCAATTGTATCTATGTTCCATTGGAGAAAAAGGGAGTACAACAAGTGTTTGAGGACAGGAAGCCTATTAAGTAACATACCTTGTAATAGAAACCTTTGCAAAAAAAAATGCTCTTTAGTTCCATGTAAGCTTGTACAAATGGCAAAAGTTTTAGGTGTAGGGTAAAGCTGGAGGCCCCAGGGGATGGGCTTTATGGGAATAAGGGGCCCATGAGGCAGAGCTGACCATGGGCCCAATTCCCATAAAACTTGCCCCCAGGATCTAAATTTTTTATTCTTGTTCTACCATCACGATCTCTTATGTTCCCCATGTTCCCAAATGGTTCCCCCATGACGTTCCCCAAGTTCTCAATGTGTTCCTCAAGGGTGTTCCCAATGACACCTCACATTATCCTATATCCTTTGCCCAAAGTTCTTCCCTTCTCACCTATATAGGTGAGCCAAAGGGAAGGTACTTGTCCTCACAAAGAAAGTGCTATTTTGGCGAGCCTCCCAAGTTTCCAGTTTTTTTGGGGTGATGGGCCAATCAAAATGGCCCATTACAGAAAGAAACACAGAACTTGGGAGGCAGCCCATCTAATGGATATAATAGGAATATGAGAGGTGAATAGTGACACACCCTTGACCAACTCCAATGCACAAAAGACATGTGTTTGGGAAATTAATCCCAATTCCCAATGCATTCCAAAGATTGAATGTTAAAGATGTCAATCAAAATATGATTTGCTTCAAATGTCTTTTAAAAAAACTCTGAAATTTCAACAAGAAATTGCCACTTATTACGGAACACAACCTTCATTGAAAATATCATGGACACAAAAACTATTATCATGAACCTGAAGGTTACCACAAATCATAAACCAATACATAATTGCAACAATACATAGGTATGTCATAAAACTTAAACATGAATGAAGACACAAACTACACAAAGAAAAATTCCAATGGGATTGTATTCATAACATGAAAAACTTCAACCATGAACAAATTGATGCAAGGTGGTATTTCAGATTAGCGTTGATTGAACAAAACATAATGGGTTGCATTACTACTTTTACAATTTGGGGGCTCAATCATGGAAGTTTCCACTAAGCTTTTTTAAGGCCCATTCTTAAGAACCTTCTCAAGCAAAGCATGCTTCTAATCACACGCAAGGATTTAATTGAACACAAAGTATATAATGGTTTGACATGTTCTAAATCTTTACCATATTGGAAGGACCAAGAGATGGAATCTCCATTTGTGGCTAATTGTTATCTAATAGATTTTTTGGTATTGTTGGAAACATGTTGGATGGTTCTCACTTGTTGTGAGAACTATTGGTTAAGGGAAAAATTTAAGAACCCACCCAGTTTTTTGGATTTAATTATTATTATTTTTTAAATAGAGAAGTGGACTGGGTTTCAGTTTTTCCTAATATATAAATTTATCCAATTCTAATAAATTTTTTTAAGAAATGTGAGAATCATTGGTTTTCAAATGGCAAATTTTTATGGTTAGATATCAAAATATTTTAATTTTTTTTTATAAATGTCAAAGTTTTCATTCATGGACAAAATCACACAAACACAAAGTAGGGTCAAGCTTGAGCTTGGACCTCTTTTATTTCTCAAGCTCCTCTTTTATTTCTAAAAAAAAGATGTTAAAAATTAAAACCCTAGTTGCCTAGTTGCTTTAAGTCTTAATTTCTAAAAGGTTTGTTTAAAAAACTCATGAGATACCATACAGCCTTGCAAAAGGATTTAAAAAAACAATCACTTGACACCTGACATGTACTTTTTATTTTTTATTTACTATATGCAAGGGTGAGAACTGGGATTAAGTTTAGGCATGTAAACTCTTTTGACAGAATTCATGTACTTTCACATAATTAATAGTTATTATGAACACTTTTATTGAAAAATATGTGTGTGCTATGAAAGTGTTATGTTTTTGTTTGGGTGCTGAGAAATTGGATTAGTAACAAATTGGTGGCCTTTGAACAACCTAATTATGTCCTAGTACTGATATCTAATCCTGATAAAACCTTAAACAACACTAATTAAAACATTTATTAACTTTAGTAAATATCGATGAAACCTTAACAAAGCAATAACAAATCAATCAAGTATATTTAAGTTAATCAATTTTAGTTCATCTTAATAATATCCATATCTATGTGGCAACTCAGAACAACCCTCTTATTATAGCCATAAACTTTTCAAATCAGCTTCACCCTCAATAAAACTACTAAGCTATAATTAATCCTAACTATCCCTAATTTTCTCTCACTAACCCTAATCACACTAGAAACAACCTTAATGATCCATTGTTAACCATAAGGGCTACTTTGACAACTATAACTAGATCGTAATCATGTCTTATTAGACTTAACAAGCAGTTTGTTGCACAAATGCTCTGCCCTTTAAATGACATGCATAAGGATGATAGAAATTCAACATGCTAAATTGGAAACAAATGGTGATTAGCATGGTGAAGCATAAGTGGATCCTTCAGATATGCTGGAAATGTTTCTACAATGCACACTCCACTTGACCCTAGAATGTGGGGATACCACACTTTGGCCAATTTCTGGGTGCATCACAATGTCTCTACCTCGAAGGGCAGAGAGCCAACCAGGAACCAATGGAATGAAAAATGCTGACTTGAACAGAAAATTGGGGGGAAATATTTTCATCACAGAAACACAAACCACCACCATCTTACCAAAAGAGAATTAGGATGATTAGGGTTGGAATTGAAACATTCTCATTACATTTACAGGGAGTTGGGCACCAACCCTTATATGATATGGAATCTAGGATTGGCATACTGGTTCCAATTTATTTTGGATAACTGGAAGTCTGGAATCAAGCACTTGTTTGAAACATGGAACCTTGCGTCATTTAGTGCTTTGTCCTATGCGGACTCATTGAAGATACAATAATGAATTTCAACTGTGTAAGCAAAAGGAGTTGGTGAGGAGATGATAGTAATTTCAAGTATGTAAGTTAAAGGTCACGTTTGAGGTCAACTATAAACGTGCAAAACTTTTATTGCCACAGAGCCCAACAACAAGGAAAGAAGTGGCAACAATCCCTGTACCTAATAGAAAGGAGACAAAAGCGAGATTTGTGGCAAAAAATGGCAGGATTATTAATTGTGTCCAGCAACTGCTTCCATAGTTGTTTATCACTACTGGTGATAAGCTGCCTCTGAAGTGTAAACTATTTTTTTAATGCGGTAAAATAAAGGCCCATAATGTGCTACAAGACACAACACAATTGCAAGGGAAAGGAGGCCATCTCAGTAGTGGAGTAAGAGTTTATCTATTCTCTACTTTGCAAAATCCAACCAAAATAAAATCTGGTGGGCAACATTTCAAATTGCAGGACTTGCATTTTCCATACATGCACGACCACTTTTCATATCCAACAAAAAAAGCTATTGAATTCATGCCTCCCCTTAAATGGATTCAGACCACAACCATAAGTTTAAAAAAAACCCTGAATGTACATACATATCATCATTTCTGGTAGCCCAAAACTGGCCGGTCACAATCCAACGCAGGGGTGTTGCATCTGCCAGCAGGCTGCAATCCAATGCAAGAGTTGCACCTGTCAGCTTCTTCAGATTTCTACTTCATTTTATGAAGTAGGTGGAGTTTGCAATTCTACCCACAAATTCAATGAAAGCCCCAATAGCACCAAGCTTCATGAGCTAGAGCATAGAAAAATTCCAGTTGTATAGACTTCCTGTAACTGGTAGAAGCAATGGGTGATGCCATAGAAAGCCTATAAGTCAAAGTACTTGCAGGCTCTGCATATTTTAGCCCACAAATTTCCAAATCCTAAATGCATCAACGTGTAGAAAGAGGCCTTAGAAATTACATACACCCGTGTACTAGCAGCTAGTAGCTGCAAATGACCACAAGTATGTGAAGCACTAGGAGAAAACCTTTAGTGTAAACTGGCCACATGTTTATTTGGCGTAGTTTGCCTCGACAATTGGAAGGGTATATTTCATTCCAAGGAGGGTTCTGAGTTCTTAAACTTTGTAAAATTCTGGAAATCAATGACTGGGGTTGATAAAGTCATACAGGTATGTCTGCCACTGATTCTACATCTGTCTTCTTTGGAGAGTCCTTTAGCCTCTTTCTCTACCATGGGTAAGGCCCTGGGGAGAGGGCAGTATAACAATGGGGGCCTGCCTTATCCTAGCCTCTTTCCCTACCATGGGTAAGGCCCTAGGGAGAGGGCAGTATAACAATGGGGGCCTTATCCTACACTTCTACTCTTACATCTTTGGCAAGGAAATGGCAGAGAAGAAGAATTCAAAGCTGGGGCAGGGCAGGACAGAGTTATGAGGTTGTTGTAGATGGGTGTTGTCACAAGTCAACATTTTGGATTTACAAACATCCTCATAATGGATCACGGACAATTCAAGCTGGTACTGAAGAAGCAGATTTCAGAACTCTGTTGAGTCTCTCTCTCGTCTCACTCTTCAAAGTTCAACCAGAGATTCATGTGATGCACAGTGATCTTGTTGGGGCGAATTTTCACCAATTTTCAACCTAAAGAATATAATTTTGACCTGCACAAGGGATTGTTCACTAAAGAATTGGCTCAAATTTGCCAGATTTCCAGAGAACAAATTCCAAATCGCCAGATGACGATAAGTTCCAATAAGTAGCCAAGAATAGAGAAGGACGCTTTTTTCCTTTTTAAACTTTCATATCTGATTTATAGCCAAATTTGGTTAAATTTGTCTCTGGATGATCGCCACTTTGGCTACATGACAAAATTTGGGAAAAAAACACTGTTTTAATTTCATCATCATCAGCAGCAGCATCAACATCATGATGGTGAGAATTTCATGATCGTAAAGTAGGGTCAATATTTCATTTCAGTGCCAATTTGGATTCACCAGTTCTAGAAGAATCGTCCATAGTTATGTAAGCTGTTATAACTTATATATTGGAAATGAATTCAAATAGTTCAAGACTCAAGTCTTTATCGTATTGAATTTTCTGTGTCAGGTCGGTTAAGTTGCAGGTCGGTTTGCAAGTAATGGACATTCTGATTTGTCACTGTCACTTAGCTTTGTGGTTCCAGTCTGCAATTAAAGATTGTCGACTTTTCCAACACCTTTCAGTGGCAGCATTAGTGGGTCATGATGTGGTATCTATCGATCGGAGTTCCTTTGGGGAGCGTTTTAATGTCAGTTCTGCAAGAATTGGAGTACTAGGAAATTTAACAGTATATGCTTGAGAAGGAAACCGTGTGCAGTCGTTCTTGGGGTATCCGCCTTCGTGAATCAACTGAATATATGTATCTATATATGCAGTGTGCACACTCAATGTTGAAGCTCCGTAGGTTCGGTTTTTCTTGGGGTATCCGCTTTCAGGGACCGGCTGAGAGCATGTGCATATAATATACACTTTGACTATTCAAGCTCCTTAGATACCTGATCGTGTTCATGATCGTGTATTTCTGGAGCGTGGGTGGGAGTGCAACAGCTTGTTTCTTAGACTCCAGAGGGTAACTTCCTATGCTGTCCTGGTATAAACTGTTGATGTCTAGATCCACTCAGCTGCTCCCTTTCTCTTTCCCCCCCCATGTATTCAGACGTGATCAGCAATAATTAATCTGCAGTTTGAACTTCTTCTTTGAAGAATTTGTTGTCAAGTATCACAAACATTGGCACTCGATTCTTTGTTCTCCGTATGCAGATTCAGCTGCTCCATGCAATTATTATTGTTATTATTGTATTTTTTCATTTCAGTCGCATCCCTTGACAAGAGGATCGGCATTGTTTCGTGCAGCTAGCAACAAGTTCTTTCATAAAGAACTTGTATCCGGGGTGCAGCTGCAGGTGCCCCAGCTGACCTCGGTGAAGGAGGTGAACAAAATCTCTTGGAAAAGATGGGGACAAGAAGCAGCTGCGTGTGTCATCTTCTTGGGGCGGGTGCAATCGTGGTGTTGGCTCTCTTCGCAGCTGCTGCTCAAGCGCGTGCAACGGCGCATTCAGAGTTCTTCGGTGAAGAGAAGGATTGGACATTGTGGTCGGCGGTGGTGACAGGAAGTGTGTTCTGTGATCAGTGTTTGCAAGACAAAGTGTTCCCCTTCAGCGAACCCATGGATGGTATAATATTGGTTTCCATCTTTCTTTGTCCAATATGGATCCTTGCTTGAGGACAAACAGCTTCTTGCAGATTCCTCTGCGCATTGAATACATTGGTCGACTAGGGATGCTTTTCTTTAGCAACTTGCCATCTGATTTGAATGTTTGTTACTGCAGGAGCTAAAGTGACTGTCGCGTGCAAGGACAACAACGGCAACGTTGTCGATTCCGTCCAAGGCTCAACCGACTTTCTTGGAAACTTTCTGGTAACGTTCAAAGGCAAGCAGGATCTGTCTGGATGCACAGTATCTCTGGCTGGTAGCCCACGAAGTGACTGCAACATTGCTGGCGGCGGAGCAAAAACCCTTACCTTGAAGTCGACGCTGTTGTTCGAAGCCCTGTATGTGGTGGACCCTCTCTTCTACCAGCCAGCAAAGCCCCTGGATTTCTGTCCCAAGAACAGTTCTCCCACTCCATCCACACCCAGTGGCTCCATCACCGTTCCCTTCCCCAACAGACATCCCTCGACCTGCTCTCCCAGGTGCGTGATTCCTCCTGAAGATCAGTCCAGACAAATAGTTTCTTCGATTATTATGTACTGCTTCGCCTGTTCTCTTTTGTTGGCTCTGCCCTTCAGGGTAGAGACATTGTGATGCGCACAGAAATTTCAGGGCCAAAAGTTTGGTATCCCTACATTCTAGGATCAAGTGGAATCCACTATAGAAACATTTCAGGCATCACTGAACAATCCACTTGGGATTCATCACAGTAAAGGGATTAGTCTAGACGGCTTTCCCAGCTCTTCTGCTGTGTTGATACAGTTTTTGTCTCTGAGTTTGGGTTTCAATCCTCTCGTGATTTTTGCAGCGACTGGCTCAATATTGAATACTACTGTTGGTGGCCGAAAGCATTGTCTCCCTTACACACCACTGTGGGCAGCGTGTTTGGGAAAGGCGCTGAGAAGAAATACGGGAACGAAAGCCTTGTGGGTGGCCTTTTGACTGGGGACGAGCTCCTCCGCCAATCCATCGCTGCTCTACTCAATTCCCAAACCAACATGCACTTCTACATGTCGTCTCGTGGAGTCACCCGGGACTTTAACAATGCGCTGCTTGGATCAGCAGCCAATGCTGCAACAATAGCAAACCAATTAGCAGCTGCAAACAGTGGCTATGGCAGAGGCAAGTGTCTGCTTGTGCCTTGCAAGCTGTAGTGCATCTATGGATTTGCTACTCCAATGCAGTGTCTGCAAAATATTTCAGATAAGCATCAACAACAATCGATGATTTGGGTAGTGAGTTTCTTCATTCTAAGCTATCAGAGAGATCACTTCAGAGAGATTTTTGAAACAAGAAATGTGGATCACATTCTGTTCTGCATTACTCTGAAAGAAATGGTACCCTGGTAGCAGAAATAATTGAATTCAATGCGGAGAACATGTCTTGAATACCAGAAGTAAAAGCTTCGTTGACTACTTAACTGTGTTATCTTAATGCACTTGCAAAACCTGCAATTTGAAACACACGCTACTTTGCAAGACCACTGTTTAATCAAAGATAATGTTTATAATTATAATTTGGTATCTTTGAAAAATAAAAAAAAGGAGAGTAAAACAATTTGGTTGTTTATTTATTTTGGGTTGCAACAGACTCCATTACTTGCAAAGGTTCCAATGCTCAAAATTTGATGCAATGTAATAATGTTTCAAAAGTCCAATTGCATGTTCAAAGTCATTGTTGACCATCATTGATGTTTTCTTGTTTTGTTTGGTTTCAAACATAATCTTTACTTATTAAGTGTGTATCATTTTTTCTCAAAATTGGAAAGGATTTTAATATTAAAATTTAAAAAATAATGAATCACATGCACTAATGAGATAAAATTGATGCAATTAATTTTCATAACATATTTCAATGCATGTGATTCAAACGTGCTTTTGACCTTGAAAATTATGTATTAATTTTGAGGATTGACTTTGAAAAAGTTTAAAGAAAAAAAAAAAGTGATTAAAGACATAGATGCATAATATGCATGAGATAGAATATCAAGATATAATGAAGATATTTATCTAGCACAAAATTGGAAACTTGAAAATTAAACATGAAAAACACAAAACTTTGAATAATAGACCAACACATGAATGTCACATGTTAAATGCACTCCAATTTTTTTGTGAATAATAGATCAACACATGAATGTCATATATCAAATGCACTTCAAGACTTTGATTTTCATCCCTAACTTTTTAAATTATGTTTGGACCCAAGGTTTCAACTCTTGACCTTTCACCCTTCTTTTTACTCATTGTCTTCTTTTATTGGTTTTATCTTAGAATTTTTTTTGTGAAAACTCATTTTGAGCACATATAGGGGGAATAAAATCAAAAGTTGGCTCAATATAGTTTACATGTTTAGGTGTAAGTTTTCTCTTTTTAAAGTTGGGTGGTGTGTGATGAAATGGAATAGGATAAGGGTATAGATGAAATTTTGGTAAAGGGAAAGGGGAGGGTTGGGTTGGGTTGGGTTGGGTTGGGTTTTGTTTTTTCAAGGAGTTGTTTCTAGGGTGTGAATTTTTTCCCCCTTTCCAAATGGGTTATTTCTTGGGTTTTATGGAAAATTGCAAGATAGATGATTTTTTCTTAAGGGGTAGGGTATGTCATAAGCCCTTCAAAATATGCTATATTATCAAGGAAATAAGTTTAATGTTTTGAAAGACGAAAAAAGCTTTTAAATTGAATCCAATTCATGTTCAAAAATCAATTTGGTGTAATTTTATATTTATATTTTTGCTTGGTCCCTCCTTCTAAAGCAAATGAACTCTAAACCCATTAACTTGATTTCATGTAAAACATTACTTTAGGTCAAAACCTCTGACGGCAAAACCTCTTATTCACACTTCCCACATGCCTATGGACTTTTGAAGTCTTGTTGCACAATCCATTTTTGAGTTAAAAAAATCTTGGATCTTATTTGAAATTTATTCAGATCTACAACATTTTAACATTAAAAATAACTTGGATCTGTTACATCTTAAGAATAAAAGTAGCAACAAGTGTTGTGAACAAGATAGGTGATTTTCAGACATAATTTATATAAATACTTGTTTGTTTACAATTAATTTTAAACATAAAATACTTTAAACTTAAAGTTTTATAAGTAATTAAGGAGAAAGGCAACTTTGATATTTCACTTATTTCAAATATCTACTCCAAATTTTATGCATCTCATTTCATTCATGTGCAATTTTGGTTTAATTATATTTTTAATCTTATGCCAAAGGAACACAAATTGTTATTTAAAAAGCAAAGCGAATTGATGCCATATAAAAATGGTTATCATTGCTATTAAGTTGTTTGCTATATTTGGGGTACGTTCCTACATGTAGTGCATGTAACCATGCTTGTACATTTCAATATACCATCTGAGAAAAGAATTATTTCAAGATTGAACTCATCATCATTTTGGAGCTAAGTCATATTGTAGAAAATAAATTATTTCAGTAAAAAAAATGGCAGACTAGACAACTTTCCTAAAGAAGAGTCATAGAAGAAGGTCACCAACCTAACCATATGTTTGAAACAACGTCAATTTGTGGTTCTCTTAATGTTTACACGGTGTGAGCATGGTAAATGTTTTTAAAGACATGAATTTCAAAATTGAATTTTAAAATGAAACAATTTTTGACATAAACACAAGAACTTGTATATTCAGAATTTATTTAAATTCCATCATGAAGTCATTTGCACATTCTATTAATTTTATAAATTGAATGCAAAATTGATTTAAAAAATATGTTTGACATTAATTGGTCAATATGGTGATCAAAACCTAATTTCTTATTTAAAAAATAATGAAATAATATCTACTATGTTAGAATATGAAAATCATTATATATTCAAATACATCATTTAAATTAAATTAATTTTTTTTGTTTTTGTTAGAACATGCTTGACACATACTTAAAACAAATGTCACCATTGCAAAAAAGGGTTCACAATTAGTTACTTTTAGAAAAACCAATGAGAAACATTTTCCAACAATGTAAAATTTGAAAGTTAATGCTCATTACTGAAAAGATATTTTATCTTCAATCATCAAAATATTTTAACATTGAATGTACAACAATTTTATGATGAGATTTGTTGTTATGCAAAATCTACTTTCATTCAACTTTTGTAAGGTACAAAGGTAGTCCAATCATCTACCTTATCTTGCTTATATCGCATATAGAGAGTTTTGCTATAAAGAACCCAAGAAATAACTTTCTTTATTTGAAGATCCCATAACTTCTACAATTCTTTATCCACATTTCTAGTGGCATATATATATATATGGCAGTGCAACATACAGTAGGAGTCATGACATGCAATCTTTGAAATTTTTATGAGAATCTAATGCATCTACTATCAATCTACTATCAAGCACTTCATTTGGTTGCCTCCTCTACCATTTCAATGTCCTGCACCAAATCAGGTACCTAATATGTATTCTTCCCCTAATTATACTCATTATTTCTGTGAATTTGCAATTGAAATTTTCAGACACTCCCTTCAGCTTTTGAATCTTGAACCCTGAAATGTTGGGGGATTATGTGTTTGGTTTGTCTGACCAGCTGGTTACATCAGTTGTGTTTCCTTACAGAGAACTTTGGTGTATTGAAAGTACAGAAAACCCATGTTTCATCATTGTCTGTTCTTTACAAATTTTGGTGCCACGTTATGGAGCAGAATTCAGGTGTATGGAAGTAGAGATGAGTTTTGGTTGGAGATCACCATGAAAAACAGGAGGAATGAAATATCTGGTCACCTCTAACAGAGTTACACTCTGAAACTAAATATAGGAGTCCCTCTACCGGTGGCCACCATGTTACATTTTGTTGCAAAGATTTACAAGCTTGTCCATGCTTCCTCAGGAATAAAGGAAACCATTTCTTCAATTTGTTGACAAACCATTCCTCAAAGACAAGGTGTGGCCGTGTGTCCAGAACGCATGGAGCCTGGTAAGGTGAGAGACAGTTGTTCCGTCATTCTGTCAAGTGTTATTGGGTTCTACCAGAAACTGTTCCAGAGCATAACTGGTTTGTTCCTCATGTTGATTCACGTCACTAGAGTGTTCCCCACCATCCCTTCAGATCACTAGGCTACACTGGTTCCCCATTGTTGCTTCATATCACAACTGGAACTGGCAGAAACAAAAGTGAGACCTGCAGATGACCACCTGTCCCAGCTAGGAAGAAGAAGCCTTAAATAAATACCTGAATAAGACAACAAAACTGGAACTACTTAAAGAGAATCATTGAAAGCAAGGTGTGGGCCATTGAACACCATGAAGTAGGCTCTTGTAGTAATTTGTTCTAGAAGTCTCAATACACAAAACTTGATGATTCATAGCCTGACTTCCTTAATGCATGGCACTTGTAATAACTCATTCGCTGACATAGATTCAATTCAATGGACAGAATGGTTGTTGCAGGGTCTGGGTAGAAAATTTCTGCATACCAGATATGAAATGGCAACTTAGTAAATTATTCAGCCAGAGGGTTAAATGTTTAATTTGTCACATATTGGAGCTAATTTGGAGCAGTAATCCTCTGAAGATTTCCTTTCCTAGTCTATTACAGAATGTGAGTGCAGGTCATTAGTCTTTGCTCTACAGACAAAAGAATTAATTGTATCTCATCGCAAACTTGTCCTTTCCATGTATTTGTGCTTTTACAACATTTTAAGAATGTGTTCAAGATTAAGTGCTAACAATATGTTCATACAATCATTGATATGATGTTGTGTTAACATTCTAATAAATTATGATAATTGATCAACATTTCATTAGCACTTAACTTTTAACACATTGTTAAAATATTGTAAAAGCATATACATGGAAGGGGCAAGTTTGTGATGCCTCCTAAGTCTTGTTCAATGAGATTAGTGAATTCACTCAAAATCTAATGAAATCACTTAACATACATGAACACATTTTATTGTAGGATCTCTATAAATATGAATTGACATTTTGAGCAAAGGACTCAATTAACATGTAAGTAACTATTGATTCTCCCCTTACATAAATAGGTAGGTTGTATATGAAACTATTGGATCACCTTCCAAAGTCCAAGTTCCCATGAACGTTTTCAAATGAACTTTTTTCTTGTTCAAATGTCATAATGCCAATTCCATCATACATAACATTGACCGAGTGGACGATAATTTTTCAAAATGGAGGATCATTCAGGGTACTAAATTAAATCCAGTGAAATTTTTGAAAGTAAAATTCTTGGATGAAACAAAAATGAAAATTATAAGAATTAATGAAATGCATGTTTTCTTGTTGGAAGGCATGCTTCCTTTTCTAAACAAATGTAAGAAACAAACCAATCAAAACCATAGTAGCTTAAGGGATTTCGGCCCCTAGGTAATAATAAGCCTATTTTTATATGAGGATTTATTTTATTTTTCTGGCACACACAACAACAGACCCAACTGACAAATTGTTGGCGAAGACCCCAATTCAGGCCCAATAGAAGATAGCCGGCAGGAATTTCAACCTGCACACACCCACTGGGTTTGACACCCAGAACCTTTTCAGGTCCCAGGGCCCCAGAAGGGGCTATACCAGGGAGCCATCACCCCAGGGGCTAATATAATCTTTGAAAGCTTAACTTATAGAGGTATAAAATCTTGAAGGATTTTGGTTTCTTCTAGAGGATTTTTTGAAGATTATATTTTTGCATGGTGAAATATTTGAGTTTCCATAATTCTTCTTTTGCGCTACTATACTTTTTTGAGTGTAAATGGCAAGGCCACAATATGACACAACCCTTGTTCCCTTCCTACTGTGTTTGGAGGGCACCATATATCTCTTAATCACCCTCCGAGAAAAGGTGATGGAGATTAAGCTGACTCCTTCACAATGGGAAACATCTTATGCCTATAAGTATAGCGTAAAGCCCAAGGCCACAGACTTTACCACACCTAAAGACCTGCTCATATTCTTTTCTTTTCTTTTTCCCATGATATCCCTCCCTCATCACACCTTCAATGGCCCCCTTGTCGCCCATCTTTTGCTTGGAAAACAATTTGTAAGACAGTGGTGCCCTGACATGTCTCCCACACCCCCCTTGTGTGATCACCCCCCAACACACCCTTTCACCCCCTGTTGTCCCTGGTTGCTCATCTCATCCATCTCGCAAGGGAAAAAAAGACTTGGATTTCCCTTAAACCTCCCAGGCCCACTCTGAGCTTATTTTTCTACTACCATACCTTAGGGTCAGTTGCCACATTGATAAAATGAATAATTAATTTTTTCCCAAAATTAATTCTTTTTTTAAAATTTCCAAATTATATATTTTTCCATCGTCTACTATAAATTTGTGATATGAGTAGTGAAATTATTTAGATTGTAGCCTACGATAATTATGATGATTTTCAACATGTCATCTGTATTCATAGTTTCACAAAATTTCATTTCACTATTTTGAGGATTATTTAATGACGAAATTGACCTTAGGGTGCCCAGATTTGGACATCTTAGAAGTCCATGGGACGTTCCGGAATACAGGACTGGCAACCGTGACTCTATTAGTTTTCGTCCAACAGATTTATGGACAGTGTCAAAGAAAAGAAACTATTACGTTTCTCAGAGCAGCTCCATTGGTGCTTAGTATGTGACCCTGGAAATTAAAATTGAATGAAGAAAAGTAAAAACATGACCGCTTGGCTCTCAGCAAATGGTTTTGGCCCTGCATTTTTGCACAATTTGCCAAGGCTGGTGAAAGGCACAGCAAAGCCTAACAGCTGCTACTGAAGAGTGTAATAAATATGATCTAACTGCTGCTCCCTGGCCACAGTGAACCAGCACCCACCGGTGTACCATCCATTGGATGGCTGCTATTACTCAGTTGTGGATGAACCTCAACTGAATTAATATTTGGTTTCACCTTGGTAACCAATTCTGTAGGAAAGAGGTCTCATAGATAAGTAGATAGGTAGAAAATAGGTAACTACTAGAAGTAGATGGTTTATAGTTTATACATAGGTAAGTGCTGTTTTAACTACCTACCTACTAACAACTTGCAAAGCAGGTTGTTAATAGGTAGGTAGTAAAATAAAGCAACTGAGCTAACCACCATGGTTAGCTAGGGAACTGGAACCCAACAGAAAACTGTTTCCTGACCACTTACCATCCATCCTTCATCATGATGTACTGGTGAGTGCTGTTTCATTGGGGCCCTGCTCCCTGTTTCTGATTCGCCAATCATAATAATTAGTCCAGGTGGGATGCTATTAGGATAGTAGTCTCCCACATATTTGCAGTCCTAGTTTTAGTTTTATGGGTGGGGTTGAAAAAAAATTACATAATTTGGATGTGACAAATACTTTTGCAGAGTCACGTAGTGAGCACCACCCGAGCTCATCTTACACTTTGATTTTTAAGAAGGGTGTCCCCTACTGTTATTGTAACTGACTCTTGTGAATGGGTAGATGGAATGTTGCCTATGCATGTTTCTTGTGGTATGGGAATTGAGATTAATTGTACGCGTTTTCATGGAATTATAAAATGTTGGAACCAGCTCGTTATTATTATTATTTCAAAACTGGCTGGGCTGCTTATTCTTTATCTCCTTTTTTTTGGCAGCACACAGGGTATCAATACCCAAAAAATCAAACAAAATAGAACCAAATGTTATCAATTTTGTCATCAAACTAATGCCCCTAGTTACCAATTAGTTTTGGTTTTTTTTATAAAATTAACCAGCTGCTATGTATAAGGGTTGGTTATCAAATTCTCACATTGGCAACGACCTAGTATACTGCCTTCTAGGTTCTAGGGTTTTGGTTTTTGTAAGGTCTTATGAACTAGAAGTGCATGCCAATGTTGAGTATTTGCCAAGCCCAAGTTTAAAAAGTTCTCTTGGACTATTATGAAATGACTGAGAATCATTGAAAGGAACTCACAAAATCCATGAACTAATTTTTAAATCTCTAGTATACAATTGTTTCATTGTATTGAATTCATTTGTGGTTAACCAAAGTGCCAAACACAAATGTTTTATCAAAGAGTAGGGTTTATTTTCTTTTGGCAAAAGTCCAAAACTAATATCTCAGAGTATAGGGAGACTATCTGTTTTGATACATAATTCCTAGTTGCTGGTAGCGACAAGAAGCACAAAATGAGGTTATAACACAAGGAACCAAGGAACTTGCCCAAATTGATTGTATTGATTCAAAGCAAGTGGAACAACCTCTAAACATTTGACAACCATGAAGTATTAGATTTTTTTCTTTGTCCATGTGTTTTGAATTTGGACCAAATGAGAAGTGATAGGTTTATCAAAATTTTAAGGTTTAATGATCGATAACCTCCTTGAATGGAAATTTCAAACTTCCAAGTAGATTATTAAATTTTGATAATTTAATACTTGACCCATAAGGGTTTTGTTGGTTTTTTTGGATGCTACCTACTTGGCCAGTTCTTTAACCAGTTTTAAAATTTTCAATAATTGGCAAGTAGGCTATTAGTAACCTTGTTGATAATCAAGTGTTTTCTCAATAACCAACCAACAGTGGTCAGAACATGTTTATGACATTTTAAGATTTGAGAAAATGGCATCAATTGTTTCAACCCATTGTTGATCATGGAGCTATGAACTTTTTAAAGTGAAGATTTAGGATTGTTTTAAGAGCTTATGAAAATTCATGATGACAATTTTCAACATCCATATTATTGAGCAGTTCATGACCTACTAGCACAACCCCTATGCAAGTGGCCCAAATATAAGTACTAAACATCATGTAAGGTTACCCATTCCAATATTCTTTTGGTCAAAGTTAACTTCAAATCAACCTTGCTAAATTATTGGTCATTGAATTTCTAATGACAAAAATCACTCTAAATTCAATAGCTTTTTCTCAATTAGTCTGAAATTGTGAAACAACAAACAAGCAAACCATCTCACACAGGGCTTTCCAATGGATACCAAAAGTGAAGCATGGCCGCAGTTTGGGAGGGTTACAACATGGTCCCATCCAAACCAACAAACACATATCTTAATATATAGATATATGTAACTACATGTCAAACTTTTGAATTTTGCAATACATTATGGTAAGAATGAACAAATGTGATATCCATTTTAACTAGTGTGCCATGTGCCATTGAGCAAATCAATAATATTGAATGAATTGCAAAAGTGAAAACATTACATCTTCTTTAGCCTAATCTTGAAATCAAAATTTCATAAGAAATTTAGCTTTTGATTTCTGCACAATTTTCAATGGTCAAAAAATTATTCAATATTCAATATCTCCCATGCCTTAGGTTTAAAAACTACACAAAATTACATTCATAACACCCTACTGGTTGAGCCCTTTCCAAGAGTGCACCCCAACTTCCTTGAAGGCTTTAGTAGATTTTATTGAATTTTCAATTTAAAAAATGCTCAATATTCAATTACTCTTGCAACATGTGTCTAAACATTAAACAAAATAACCTTAGTGCACCCGTACTGATCAAGAGCTTTCCAAGGTACGAAAAGCATAGTGGGGGAGTTGTGATTCAGAAGATCTTAATGTGACAAAACAAATAAAACAAACTACCTTTCATCATAGAAGGATTCACTTATAGACATTAAGGTGACTTATAAGGATCTACTTTTATGGCAATAAATCTGCTATAATGTAAAATGGATGAGCCTTTGGATGTGGTGTTATAAGACTAAATTGAGTTTTTAAATCTTTTTTATATGATTTCCATGATGTCATGCGTCAAGCACCATCACTAGATGGACCTTCCAGAATTCAGCCATCTTCTTTGACAAAATCAAATTCTTTCATCTAGCTTATGTAAGTTTAATGATTTAATTAAAACAACCTATGTCATTGTAATTCATTTAATCAAAATGTCATCCTTATCATAATGCATTAGTAATCATCTATATTTTGAAATAACAGGCCCACCCTACATATCAATTTAGAAGGTGAATACCTTGATGTTGTTGGTAAATATTAAATATTTATATCTTGATCAAGTTTTTTATACAAAATCATAAACACTTTTGAAGATTACAAATCTACATGCAAATTGATTACACACTTACAGTCAATATTGACAAATGCTATTCTTGAAAGTACCGACTATTACAATCTTAATTTTACATGTATGTATAATTTTTACAATACAAAACAAAATTAGTCACAAAACATGTCCAAAATTCATTATCAAAACAAGAAGGTGCAAAAAAAACCTCTCATTTAAATTGCATCTACAATGAATGTCCAAAAACAGACTTTCTTTTAGTGTAAGTCTCCTAGCACCTAAAACTAGTTAACATCACCTCCCTAATAGAAAGGAGGTAATAGGGGTTCACCTATTACCGTTAACTTTTAAAATTACCAAATTATAAGCTACATACTAGAATTTAGCTATGTAACTAGTTTACTTAGGATTTACCTTTGAATAGCCCTATATGGTGAGCTCTTCCAATCATATATCATAATGCCCTTTGTATGACCGCAAGAGTTCACCATATGGGGGTATCAAAAGGAGGACAAGTTGTGCTTGATAGTGCATTCTCCAAATGCACTATTAATTAATTTTCGGGAATGATTTATAACATTTTCTTGGTTCTGCATAATATTGAAAATTTCCAATTGTTTCAGATTCCGCAAGAAAATAGATGTTGCAATAATTACATCTAAATGTTGCAAATGGTTATTATTTAAAAGGTAGTTTAAAATTGATGGTGTGAACCATGGTGACCATATAACATAGGTAAAATGCATGACACATTACTTTTGTTTTAAATGTGGCTCAAACCTTCAAAGTATAAATACCAAATGTTGGTAAAGTTAGCTATAAGTTAATAAATTTACCCACATATGTTTAATTCAATTTTTTTTGTTTATTTTCTCAAAGAACCTTTGGCCTCAATTTTGGCACTTTAAAAAAATTTGGTTGGTTTTTAAAGTGTAAGTTTGAGCTTGGTTCTTCAAATCTTTAAACCTATATTATAATTTTGGCAATTTTTTTATATTTAAAAGTATTTGAGCCCAATTCAAAAGCAAGGTCTGGGTCCATGTACACAGTACACATTTTTTCAAGGCTAGAAATTTTATAAGAAACTTTTTATAAGACATTAAAATTGAAAATTGTGAAAATATCAGATTTTACAACCAATTAGAACCAAATTTTGTGAAGGTACTAGGTTTTACAAGAAATTGGTATTTACAAAGTTCAGCCAATGTCAGTATTAAATTTTTTTTAAATTTTAAATCAATGAACTTGAATCTACTTTTATGAGTTTAATTTTTAAGGTTTCAATTCTAATTCTAGTTTTACCAAAAGTTAGTTCCACAAAATTTCCCCAAGTCATTTTTTGTTGTTCAAAAATGTTCCTTGGAATTGAACCCTTGGAAAAGTTATTTTCAAATTGTTAATAAGATATAAAAAATAAACTATCCAAAATACAACCTAGGTCCTAATATACATGGTTTTTTTTCAAATTCTTCAAGCATGTTGGTTGGCTACCATATGATTTTAGTGGTATTTCAAGGTGACATTTTTTCTTTGGGTTGGTCATTCCAATTGGCTAAGTAAAAAACATTTAGCCTAAAAAAGTGATTAATTGAAGTAATAATTGTGCATAGCTTGGTGGTGAAAATAAAATGATTATTTTAGGTTGAAGTGGCAACAAAATTCTATCACACTTTAAGTACAAGGGGGTATGAGATGTGAGGTAAGATCAAAAGAGGCAACAACATAAACTTGAATACAATAACTTTTATGGCTACCACAGAGTATGAAGAATAAATGTCAGAATAGCCTATGAGGGGTTGTTTATTGAATTGGTCTCAATGTTGCCATGGCATGCTCCCAAACAAAGTAAATAGGTTTGACAACAAACCCCACTGTTGATGAACTGGCCACAAAAACAACACACTAGCCAATATTAGCTAGCAATTTCTTCTCAAGGGTGATGTATCATGGAGGAGGAAATTAAACAATTGATTAATTAATTAATTTGAACCTCCATAATCATCGTTTTTTACTATGGGTTTGTAAAGAGATTTGGGTTGGAGGATAAATTGTTAATACTAGATGAATTAATAACTTGAGAACAACAAGATCACAATGCCACCACCCACCCATTTGTTTGTCAACATGCACAACATTTTCCTCACAATTTGTGATATTTGATGGCAAAAACAATAGAAGAAATCTCATGAGAATTGAGAATCAATAGCAAATAAAAAAACAAAAACGTGAAAACATCACGATCAACACAATGTTTAGGGTGAGTGATGTTAAGTGTAAACGACATGATGATATTGAAGTTGCACATAAAAAAATATTGTATGATTCATTTGAATGACATGATCCTTCAAAAACACACCTTTCCTTTCCTTGTGGGTCCTAAACCCTAAACCCTAAACTTCAACAATAGTTGTAGGTGTGAATTCATGCAACATCAAACCCTTTCCTTTCAAACTCACATATGTTACAATTGTAAGAGGAGGCTAAATAATGTTGGATGGCAAACTAATATAAGAGGTAGTAAGAGCAAAAGGATATGAAAAATCTCCTCAGGTACATGTGATGGGATGTGCAAAATGTCATGATGTGAGGTTGCTAGAACTAGCATTAGAAAATGTGAAAAAAAGGAGGTGAGATTTGAAGCCCACAAAAGGAACTTTTAGGGGTGCCATAACTAGGAGAAAAGAAAAAATGCAACAAAATAATGGCATAAAATGCACATTGAAACCAAAGCTAGAAGTAAACAATTTAGAAAACAAAAACATGGAACACAAAAATAAAATTTTCTTTAGACCCATGATGCTTAAACAACATTTGTGTGCAAATCAATTGAAGGTCCCAAGATGTATGCAAAGTTGATTGCTCGAAAACATGAAAAAATAACTGAGAGTGCAAAGTGCAAACACATAATTTTTATTTGTGATTTGCAAAGCACATATTGAAAACTAGGTTGCGTTAGATTTCCAAATAGAATTTGATATTTAATTTTGGCCTTCTACAATAGTAAAATATTGCATGGATTTGACCACTGATGATTCGATAAGAACAAGGTAAAACAAAGCTAAAAGAAACCTCTACATAATTCAAAAAGTTTGCAAAATAAAAGTACTTGTGGCTTGCATTATTCCTCCCTAGTTTGTCCTTTCTAATCTATTGTGTGTTGTGCCACTCCCAAATGCCACCCTTCAAAACACCAAAAACAAGAACAACCAATGCAATAAACAAACTGCAACAACAAATGCGAGAATGAGAACTTCAAAATTAAAACAATGAGCCCACATTAGAAGCAAATCAAACAAAATTAGAGCTCCATGCTTGAGGTTGTACCTTGCAAGAAGGTCTTCAGATTATTTGCCATTGCAGCTACTTCTTTTCCCAAAGTTAACATTGAACCAAATCTTAAACTTAATGCACCCTTGACCCCATACATAGAATCCATGTCACCATTTTAGCAACTATCCCTTGTATGTAGTTCACGTTACTTTTGATGATTTACCATTGAAATCTTGGAGTACTATTGGCATTACCAGTAACTTGAAGCATGGGGCAATCACAATGGAGAGGTGACAAAGGATATGTGTTTGGCAATCCAAAAAGCCAAATGGAGTTAGTGGAGATAACACTTCACATTATCAAACAGATGGCTACTAGGGCCTTTTAGAGCATAGATTCTTGATGACTTGGCCTTGATACAATCATCCAAATTCATTTGTTTCATTGCACAACATTTTGTTTTGTTGCTACATTGTGAAAAAATCACAAAAAAAAGGCACTACTCTTGTACATAGGAAGGGTAGAAAGATAAAATGTGGCTAGAAAAATAAAGAAGGGGGGGGAATTTCACCTAGTCTTAACATATGGTAAAATTATCTAAATTTGGTCAATATTTTTACAGAGTAAAATTGCCAAATTTCTATATTTGGTTTTCAGTGTGTAGCCAAAAATATAGAAGAACGGTTAAGATTTGTGCTTCATATTTGGTTTGTAGCCAGATTTGGCTACATGTTCTTAGGGATGATTGTCACTTTTTCCACCTCTTCCTATGGTTTGATTGCCACTTTGCCTACATCTTCCTATGGATGATCATTTCTTTGGCTACAAACAAAAATTCCTGAAAAACAAAAAAAAAAACCCTAGACCCTGAAATTTGCTTATACATTGTATATATACCCCTATACTGAAATGGAACAATAAGGGAGTCGTCATAGACCTCTACCTTACCCTCGGGTCAGTTTCATCATTATAAAATTCTCAAAATCGTGAAATGAAAATTTGATACTCATATCACAATAATATAGTAGAAGATGGAAAATTATATAATTTCAAATTTTCAAAATGAATTCATTTTTTGAAAAATAAATAATTGTTCATTTTCTCAACACGGAAACTGACCCTAGGCTAAGGTAGTAGTAGTAGTATATGTTAAAATACTCGGTGACATAATATGGATAAAATGACTGTAGTTGGTTGGTTGGTTCTGTTTGCTGCCTGACTGACTGCTGTGCTAGGGCTCTGCATACCAACTTCAAGGTACCTCACAGTTTTGCAGAAGCAGCAGCTGCTATAGGATCTTTAGTCATGATTCACAACAGGTACTCCAAAAACAACCTTCATTTCCATAAGAATCTGGAAGGTTGTGTAAAGTGCCAAGTAAAAACACTATGATTGGGAACTTAAGAACAAAAGGGTTGGGTGGGATCCGAAGACTGATATAACAACACCAATGAATTTTGGTACATTGATTCTTTAGAATTTCTTTTTGGGTTGTGTTATATGTCTTTTGGCCAATCATCTAACGCCATATCTATCCCGCACTCTTTTGCACACAGGACAAGGGTGCTTGGAAAGGCCCTTTTGCTTGTAATTGAAAATTAAAATCAATAAAAACGGTCCAAATGAACAACAAACCAGCACTCACCAGCACACCATGCAGGATGGAGGACGATGTCTGGGCAAGGAACACATTCTTGTTCAATTCTTGTCCCATACTTAACCGTGGTGGTTAGCTATGTATTAATATTAACCATTCACATCCATCTACTTACGTGGAAGCCACCAAGTGCATTACCTACTTAATTACTTACATAATAACCACTTGCATTGCTTAATTAGCTACTTCCCTATAATACTTACCCACTTATGTGGGTAATTTACGTAAGTATTCTGAGGGAGAAGTAAGAGGATTTACATGATAGGTTACCGTTACGAAGGTGGAACCTTGGAAACCTTGAATTTTGTTCCGTAGCATTGTGACCAGTTTTGTACCAGAAATGGGCTTTGGACGGTCGATTCTGTCAGGTGCACCCTCACTGACCTAAAAAAGTAAGGTTCTAGAAGCAGAATTGGGCAGGCAAGCAGGCAGAGCAAGTGCCAATTCTGCCTCTCTCTCTCATTTTGAGGCAGCAGGGGAGCCAGAATCTCCAATTCAGGGATTCAGGCTTCCCCACCTGCAGCCTGCTTTTAACGGAATTATGATGGTAAGGAATGAGGAGATAATGTCAATAATGTAAAAGGAAGGGTAGGGCCAGAGGGGCATGAACTTTTGTTTCAGGGCAGGGTCAGAGGGCATGAACTTTTTTGTTTCAGGGCAGGGCCAGAGGGCATGAACTTTTGTCTCAGGGCAGGGCCAGAATGCATGAACTTTTGTTTCAGGGCAGGGTCAGAGGGCATGAACTTTTTTGTTTCAGGGCAGGGCCAGAATGCTGAACTTTTGTTTCAGGGCAGGGTCAGAGGGCATGAGCTTTTTTGTTTCAGGGCAGGGACAGAGGGCATGAACTTTTGTTTCAAAGGCATGGGATGAGGGCAGTCGCCCCAGTTCCCTCTGCCTGAAAACAAAGGAATGCCTGCTGGTCCTCCCTTCCTGTACATTAAAGTCTGACCTAATTTTGACCTAAATCTGACATATGAATCTTACAAGGAATGGAGCTGTTGAGAGAGGACCTTACAGATTGCACAAGATGCCTCTCAGCTTACATGTAAGTTCTGCCCAGGGAAGTACCTGCAAATACAAAGGAAAAATTTAGGTCAGGCTTTTACAAGAGAAAAGAATGACTGGGGGAACATGTAAAATGATGAACGAGGGCTCGGACTGTACACCTTGGGTTAACCAGCACCCATGTTGGTTTGTTACCATGGTGAAAATCACAAAATCCATTTAAATGATTTCTTAATATTACAAATATTCCTTCTCTAGACTAAATCAGGGTCTCTGAGTTCAAATCTAACATTTTTTGGGCTTATGATATCCCAAAATCTATTCAAATGATTTTTTAATATTACAAATATCCTGCTTCTAGACTAAATCTTGGTCTTTGAGTTCAAATCTAACATTTTTTGGGCTTAATGATATCCCAAAATCCATTCAAATGATTTTTTAAGATTACAAATATCCCATCTCGAAACTGAATCTTGGTCTCTAAGTTCAAATCTAACATTTTTTGGGCTTAATATGACCCCTAAGAGGCCTCACTCAAAAGGTGAAGGTACCAAGGGGGTGTAAAGTATACACTGTGAGACAGATACTATGATTATCTTTAGAGTCACCCTGTCTTTGGCCCCTAGTTTGACCCTGCAACCCCTGTTGCATCCCCAGTTTGAATGTAGTGGTAAAGTGAGTGAAACTGGGTACTGTTTAATGAAATTGGATATCAGTTCACAAGATTTTGCAGGATTGTATTTTGACAAGAGTTGATTGAATGAAGAATTTGAGTGGCATTGAAGGTGAAGGCAAGAGAAATCCAAAACTGGGGTTGAAACTCACGTGAGCACCAATTTAGGTGAGAAAACCAGTTTGGTCCCTTCACATTCTTTTTAATGTGTATTTTTTTTCATCCTGACTTTCGATTTCATCCCTAGTTTTGACAAAACTGATGCCTAGTACCCCCAGCTTGGGGTCCTTTATGGATAACTCTACTGAATGACAGAAATGACCAAATTTGGAGGTAGGATTGAAGGTAGGAGAAATCAGTATTGGATAAGATGAAAGGCTGGGGGTAGTTGCCATGAGTAGAGAAGCATGGAATCCTTTGAAATTCTCAGTTTTGTGGGCATAATGTAAAGGAGCTTTTTTGGTTCTGCCTTTAATTTTTAAAAGCTACCTATTCCTTTTCTGCTTGAACTTTGATTCACATGCAATGATTCACATGCAATTAAACAACAAAATATGCTTCACAAGTTTGCACATTGGGAAATTCCAATTTGAGCACATAATTGGGTTGACTGTTTGTTTCTTTCAAAGTCTTTGAAAAAAGTTGGAGGTTGCAACTTCCTTAGTGCAGTCCTTTAGTACCGCATGGAAACTTCAGAGGATCACTTAGGGTGGAAAAGATTCATATTTCATGTATATAGAGAGCACAATAGAGTTGGACAAAGTGCTTTAGGGACCAAGTTGGACACTTTGTACCCTAAACCCCCACTCTACACAAAAGAGTGTGTAGTGGGACTAACAAGACTTGTGATGTGATCTCACGAATGGGAAGCCAAGTTTTTCAAAATGGAAGGTATGTATGTATGGGATAAGAATGGTGAGAGTGCATTTGGTGGTTAAAAATATCAAATGATTTGAGTGATCACCCCATGAAACATTAGAGGATTGCATGTAGGACCTTTTGGTGTAAATGGTCTTAATGTATAGTCCAAGGAGATGTAAAGAAATGAAGAAGTCATTAAACAATAAAGACACCACAAGATGTTGAAGTTCATTCATAAACATTCATCTTTTATTCATTTCATCTTTCATTTCCAACGATTGTCTAAGACATTATTTAGGAAGCTTATGTGGACAATTGGCCCTCTAGAGAATATGTAACAGTTGTGCTAATAGTCAATACCTCCACACTCCTATTAGGTTAAGATAATATTTAAAATTTCATTATTTAGATGAAAATGGTGCAACTTAGTATGCTAGTTCATTAGGGGTAGAAGCAATTTTTAAAACTTCATATCATGTGAAAATATGTCTTTATAAAAATGTTGTTCAATGTGGGATTCAACTTAAATAAAAATAATAGAATAAAAGAAACAATTTCACCATTCACTATTCAAATATATCTTTTGAAATTGGAATATTACATTGTGGAAAGCTTTAGATATTTGTAAATGAGATTTAAGTTGTTGTTGCTTTCAACGATGAAAAGTGTGTAATTGAAGGATTTGTACAAGTAGACCAGGAGTAGCTAATTACAAATGTCTTGATCAACAAGTGATAGCAAGTTGGTTTCAACATACATAAATTATAATGGAATTCAAGAGGTGATAAAGGAGTCATTGCAAAAGAGAAACATCTAGTTCATTGTGAATGACTTTGCCCTATATGGTAGGGTTAACCATCAAACTAAAAACTTCACTTATTCAATCTAGGGTAAATAGGTTGGTGAGTGAACAATTAAAAAATTAAACAAGGTTGAATCCTCACACATTGTTCCTTTGATTCTAAAGGTAAAAGAACATTATGTTTCCTCATTTGATGCTTCCAACATTGCAAAAACATGTCAATTTGACAAAAGAGTTGGCAAGATATGGGGTGTTTGGTGTAAGGGGGTTCAGTGACAAATGATGGGTGATTAGAATTTCAAATTTAAGATCTTTGATCATTGCATCTTTGCTTTTAAAATATAAAGAAGTTTTATAAAACCCTAATTGGTGCACCCATCGGGTTTTAAATAACTCAAAATGGATTAAAATGAAGAAGATATGAGGTTGGATGTAGAGACGGGTCTAAAGCTATTTTTTCAAAAACTTTGAAGCAAACTATCATTCATCCTCTTCTCTTCTTATGTTTTTTTGTGTTGTTCCTTTACTTTAGACACTCCAAAAACATTTGTAGCCCTCTAGTTTATGCATCCAATGACACAAAACTCGCTCAATTTGACTAGAGTAGGAAAATATTGGAAGGTGTTCAATGATAAATACACATTTGGTGATGGGAGGTTTTACCTTAGAACTTATCATCTAGATGCATGCACTTTTTACAAAACATGACCATCCATCATATGCATAGATAGTATTCCAGATGTCACTCATGTAGGGGGTCAAGTTCAAGCCAATTTTTAATGTGCAAATCTTACACCAATGCAGAATCTTTTTCCTACATGAACAATAAGACGATTTTTGGAAATATCATATAGATAACATAATTTGGAATTGGAAACAATTATGGACACAAATATGAATTTACATTTGCAGATTATTTTAATGTAAATTTTCTTTGCCAAATGAATAAAAGGGTGAAAATAAAATTATGTTACTACTTGATAGATTTAGATTTTCTAGTTGGGTTGTGAGTTGTGACCATTTGAACTAATGGTTTCCTCTTTAATGGTGTGGAACAATTTGGAAAATGTTTTTTTTTTGTTGCAAGTTCTCCATTGCAATGACTAAATTTGAATTATTTTGGTGCATGTGTGTTTTAGCAAACCAAAAGGTTGGCAAAACAAGAAAACCTTGCGGCTTGAAATTGACCAAACTCAAGTGGATTCAACCTTGTGTTTTTGCAGCTTTTTTCTTTTTGTGAAACTAGACCCATGTCTTTTTGCCTTCTACCTTGTAGACTTTGCGCCATCAAGTTGACATTATCATTCGATGGTGTTTGAACATTGGTAGATGTTGTCATTGTTGACCCTATTTGAGGTGATTTAGTTTCATTGGTTGTTCTTTTTCATGGGGTTGTTATGATAGTTGTGGTTCAAGCAATGGATGGTTTTTATTTTAGTCAGTTTTTGATGGACATGTTTTTCCTTCTAGTTGTAAAGGTTTTTATATATGTATAGCAATAGGCAGATGGGTTTTTTCATTGATGTGCCAATATGGTGTGGGGGAGTGAAAGGACTAGAGGCCTTTGTTTCTAAATTTTGCATGAATTTTATAAGCAGAAAGTGTCATCAACATGCATAGGTGGTTTTTATTTTAAAACATGCTATTGCAGTAGGTGAAGGTTTTTCTAGGTTAAACCTCCTTTCATGAGGTCTTTCCCTTTCTTTATTTGATATGCTTCTCGTGACAAGAGGGGTTGTGGAAGTTGATGTTCCCCTTGTGGTTCACCTTCTTAAGTGGTTCTTTTGTCTTCTTGGAAGTGGGTCCTTCCATTTTGTTCCTTGTATTGCCCCTTTTTTGGGTGCTTTGGTTTAGTTATGATTAGCAAGGTTTCATTGTCATTTTCTTTTAATTGGTATATAAGGATTATCATCTTTCAGAACACTTACATTGTCCTCCGGTGACATTTGGTGTTGATGATATATTATTACATATTGAGGTACATTATCATCCATCCATTGATGATCTCCAATAGATGTGAAATACATATTTTCAAAGACCCTCTTTTGTTTCACATCTAGAATGTATACTAGTGTGGCCTGTGCTATTGAGCATATCTTCTTTAACCTATGTCTGGAATTCAATTTTCAAAAAACGAAAGTTTAAATTTTTATTGAATTTCCAATGACAAAATTTACTTAAAATTTAATTTCTCTTGCACCTAAGGTCTAAAAATATAAAGCCACCTCCATACAAACATATTCATTGAGTTTGTCAACAATACCAAGAATGTGTACCAATTTCCATGAGTTAATTTTTTTTGATTTGATTGAATTTTCAATATTCAAAATTCTTGCACCAGAAGTCTAAATATTATGAAACCGTGGTGCACCCCTACATATCAAGGGCTTTCAAACAATATCACGAGCACCAGGGGGCACTGTGGGTTGGGAGATCTCAATGTGACAAACAAAGACAAACAGACCTTCCTTAATAAATAGTTTTGTTCCCAGTCAAGCAATGTTGGTGCAGGCCCAACAAGTGAGCCGCATATTAGAACGTCAAGCGTGTCTAGACTCAAAAGAACATGTCTTGAGATTCATATCAAATTATGTGAAGTTTTTATTTAACAAGTGCTGTTGACATTTAAGGATTGGCAAAAAAGAGTTGGCTTTCACATGTGAAGGGTCCCACATTCTTTTGCCGATGATGTGATTGTGATTGGTGCCATGGATGCCATAGATGCCATTCAAGGGCATTGAAGGCTTCAAATTTAAGGATGATCTAAGATGGATCTGTCCTGTTCATCTTGCATGGTGCAGATATATCCACTCTATGGAAAGATGAGAAAGATGGAGCGTCTTTGAAGACATGTAACTATGATAGGCAAACATTTTCTCCGTTTCAAAGAGATATGTAACTTTATTCATACTAGTGTGGCCTGTGTCGTTGGCCCAAGTGTTACCACGTCCTCAATTGATTTTTCCTTCCAAAACCAAGTTTTTGGGAATTTCTTCAAATTTTCAGCGGTAGAAATCACTTCAAAATCAATATCTCCCACATTCTGAATCCAAATCTTACCAAATAAATTCTATTAAATCCTGCCCTCATCAACATCTTTCCAATAACACCAAAGGCACATTCCAATTCCTCCGAAATTTTCAGCTACGATTTAATTGAAATTTCAGTGAAGAAATCATTCAATATTCAAGAACTTTTTGCACCACAAGTCCAAACATCATGGAACCAAGCCCAGGCACCCCTCCTCGTTGAGAGCTTTCCAAAGACACCAAGAACACGATCTAAAGCATCCTGGTTTGGTGGATCTCATAACTACAAAACAAAACAAACTACCTTCCTTCATAGATAGATTTAAGCAGAAGGGGTATGAAAGATATGTAACTTTTGATGAGCCTTCAATACATTTCCAGTATAAGGTCTTGTTTTTTTTTTTTTTTTTTTTATTCATAAAGGGCACTTTCTTGTTTATTTTTTTAATTTGATTTTTTTTTTTTTTGTTTTCGTTTTTATGTAAGGCAAATCTTTTTTATATATTTCAATT